>Ga0065711_1036331_pt1 | contig 21121 bp, 12 predicted proteins | sample Hoacrofraction12_FD_59098 | JGI IMG/M metagenome (GOLD analysis project Ga0065711, IMG submission 59098) | Hoatzin crop microbial communities from Cojedes, Venezuela - Epithelial fraction 12 v2 (version 2) | ecosystem: Host-associated > Birds > Digestive system > Esophagus > Crop | place...
GACCCAGGTGTAGGACCTTGCACTTGGCCTTGTTGAACCTCATGAGGTTCACACGGGCCCACCTCTCCAGCTTGTCCAGGTCCCTCTGGATGGAATCAGGTCAATCTTGTTTAGATAAGGTGAACATATGCTCTGACTCCTACAATCAATGTAGTGACACAGGTATGGTTACGATCTTATTAGAGATGTTGTTTCCATGCTGTTTGGTCTACAAACTTCTTGTATTATTGGTGGAGAATGTGCTACTCTGATAGTCTTCGAGTCAGGAAAGTTATTTTCAGTCACAATGCCAGTACGTTGTGTATGATAGCAGTATGTGCAGTGGGTAGTGGCAGTAAATATTTTCCTGCCTTTGCTAGTTATTTGTCTTAGTTCTGAACTGCAGAGAACCACCCACTCAGCTGCAAGAATAGTTCAGTCCCTACACCATTCAGTCTTCACTGCAGACTCTGTGACCACCAGGAAGGACCAAATATCTGAGCTCCAGATTGTCTGCACTGTTTGCCAGTTACTATTTGCTTGTTAGCCAAACAATTACATGCTTCATGTCTTGTACTAATAAAGACATTCAACTCTGCTTACTTCATTTAAAAAGAAAAATATGAAAAAGTAGTAAGTAAAACTCATTAGAATGTTATTAGAATATATGTCATTCATGGTCAAGACTATTTTGGTTTTAGGCCAAAGGAAATTGCAGATGCACCATTATTTCTCTTAATTGCAACTAAAGTGCTTTTCAAAACCTCACTAAGTGCCAAGGAAATTGCCAGGAGAAATTGCAGTGGTAACTCAAGCTTTTGTAGCAATTGTAACTCACTTGTAATTTCAATTGTTTTCAGCCAGGTGCATTAAAAACTGCTAGGGTTGCTGTTAAGGCTTCCAAGACAGCAGGCATTTGGCGATACTTGCACAGCCAAAGAAGTCAGAAGACTGAGTTTTGCTTGCACTTTTGCATTTATAGACTACTTTCTTTCATAGCACTTCTCAAATAAAATTTCAGGACCATTTTTAGAGGACAGGTTAATAACATTGTCCTTGTATCACAGCCTAGAAACATTTAAGCTTATAAACATTTTTTTTCCTAAAAATACATGCCTAACGCCTTACAAAATCTGACATTAAAGGTAGGACACCCAACTTCAGAAGTCTGATATGTAGGTATGTTCCAGCTGTCATCTTTCTACAACAGAGAAGTGAGTCATTCTAGGCAGAGACCTGTTCAGCTCATCCTTACATATGTCCAACACTGCTGAGATGAATTGCACTCTAGAAGTGCTAATTTCTCTTCTCTGGTTATCAAGGATGTCCATATGACAAGCTCAGGTACAGCTGTTGGCACAAGAATTTGGTAGTCCTATTTGTAAGCATATTATTGATATTATAGATTTCATTACCCCCATCCATCTGATTGACTTGCAGTTCCAAAGTTTAAAACTGACTTTTAAAGACACTTTATCTAAAAGTGTTGGTCCATCTGTTTTTAATATCTGTGGATTTCAGAATCTGCTCACAACCTACTTATAGAACCATTGTCATCTTGTTACACAGACTATGTTTCTGGTGTTTTTGCTCCTGAAATCTGTCTGTTAGCACATAGATTTTTCTCTCTAGTCCTCTCAGATTACTTACATTTTAAAGCCAACATATAAAAAAAACTATAAAACTTCTGAAACATTTGAAGTATGATTCTGTGATAAGTAAACAGAAGTATTCTGTCCTGTTGAATATAGATTAAACTTCAAGTTTTATCTAAATGTTCATTATCACCTATTCATGCATAACTGAGCTGCAGTACTACCTCCTGTGCAGTATTCAAAGCATAACTTCCCTTTCAGTCACTCTGTTAAAGTATTTGGCACAATGTCTCTGTCTAAAAATAATGTTTTACTTTCACATTTTCCTGGAAATCAGCTGAAGTTTAAGAGGTTATCAGTAGATCAAAAGATCTGCAAACATGGGGACTGAAATAAAATAATAAATATCAACGTGTTGGAACTAGAACCAGAGCTATATAAGTCAAAATTTTACATTCATGCTTTCGGTCTTCAGTTTTGTTTGACGTTTTTTGTCCAAGAAAACTACATGATGAGGGACTGCCTCCTGATTAAAGCTTGACTGGAAGTTTTTTGTTCAGTATTTCTTAGCTTTTACTCAGATTATAGGATGGTCTTCCACGGAAGTATTTGAAAGACTAGGACAGATCACCTTCTATAGAGTATATTTCAAAATTCCCGTGACACAAAATTCAGATTAACAATACATTAGTGAACATAACTAACAAGTCTCATGACTTTATGTTGTAATCTTAAAAATCTAATTGTTGCTGGCTCTTCAGATAACCTTCAGCATCTCAAATCCCATCAGAGTAAATAAAATAACTTTCTCTCAGTTCAGCAGTTACTAGGAGTAAAAGGAGTCACTGAAGCCAAAGCTAAGCCTGTCACACTGAATAGTGAACTCCATCTGACAGCCACAGTGGTTGCTGAAATCGCATGGTGTCTTGCGGTCTGCAAGGAGCTGGATCACAGACAGCAAAAGGGGAGTTAATAAAACTATTACAAGTTTGGCTGATTATGGAAAATAGTTAGTTAAAACTCCAGTCTCCCACAACACCTGTGGAAAACCCAGTATCAATGAGGAACAGATCACACATATTCAAGCAGACCTTCTGATCTTGGACTACAATTTGCCAAGGCTTCCGATATTAGGCAACCTATAAAAATGTTTTCATGTCATTCAAAATAAGAACGATCACTTCTGAACCAACTGGAGGTTTTCACAAGATTTTTCTTCCCCCTCTTCTGATTAAACCATCTCAAACAGTCTATCAATAAAGCCCAGAAGAAACTGTGCATTCTGTACTGATGCAGTCTATATGTCTGTGCATGTTTAAAAATAATGAAACCTGCCTTGGAAACAATAAATTCATGTACATGGAATCTTAAGAAACAAGCAAGCACAAAGCCCAGCAACACATTCACTCTCACCTAAGATGTTATGGCCTCTTAATGTAGAATGTTTATAATTATTACACAAGAAAAGTTAAAATACCAGTTCCAATCATTCTTTTTATTGAACTGGTTCTCCCTGAAATAAATTGGTTTTATTTCTTTTCAAACCAAAGTAAATCTTTCTGTATGCCATCATGGTAATTCTTGGTGGGTTAATGGCCAATGTCATTTTACTCTACAAGAACTTACTTCTCTGTACCAGCCATTTTGTACCAAACCGCTTATTAGTTTAAAGTCACCGAAGACGTTCCTCTGATAAATTCATAAACGTCTTTTGCCATCTAGTAACATTTGAGCAGGATTTTTTTCAGTAGACTTACAAATTTTGTAGGGCTGACCCAGATATTAGTAGTAAAAATTTTCTCCAGATGTTCCTCATCACAATTTATATTGATATATTCTTGTTCTTCCTGTCAGAATGCACTTAATTCAGAGAGATTGGGGCTGTATTCATCTCAAAACTGGTATCACTAAGGCAGTGGAATCCACTAATTACGGGTATACTGATACTCATGGGAATACATCTATATAATTTTAGCAATACAAAGTTTGTACAGAAATCTCAAGTTTCACTTTATTTTAGTCAATGCAAATAATCTCATAATCCCGAGAAGACTCTGCAAGCATGAACAGAAGCAACCAGCTGCACACTGTGCTGAAGCAGCAGTAAGGAAATATGTCACTGAAATACCATAATGCTTTCTCCATAGCCTTCAGCCATTTTCTCCCCTTTCAGGCAACATCTTAGGTTTAAAATGCCTGCTTTGTGCTAAAACTGCCATATCATCAAATTAATCTCCTCTTTTAGTCTCGACTATTCCAGTTATTAAGAGATATAATCAACATCTCTGATGGATTAACTAACGATCCAATAAAACTGCACTCAGCCAGATGATACGTTTCTGTGTAACTCCTACATTGAAGAATTCCTTTATGAGAAAAAAATAAACTTAAAAAAATACCCATTGGTTCTAATTAGTCTATAGCTCTTCCAAAATGCCATGAGGTAATCTGTTATTGACAGATGGTGAATATTTAAGACTTAAATCCTCCAAAATACAGGCTAATGCAGGTATCACTGTAATCAGAAGCGTATGATGAGGAGGTAAAAGTCTTACACCTAAACTTAATTAAATACAGACATAACAAAGAAGTGTTTATAAAAATATTTACTGTTTTTAGCTTGTAGGCACTAAAATGACAGAAGAAATTACACTATATACCTTGCAACTGTTTGCTAGTTAAAGTGGATACTGCAAAATAATCCTGTAAGGTACGTAACAAATGCCCAACTTTATGTCTTAACAACAAGCTACCTATTGAACTGCAAATGGATCTTTAATAATTGAGATTTTTAGCAAAAGAATCAAATATTTTGGTTCCCTCCTAATAGCAGGAAACACAGTGTATGTTTAATTATTTTTTTGAGAAGGTGAGAATCTGAAAAAACAGAAATTATTAATTAAAATGAAACAGAGTGCAAAGGCAAGTTTGCTTAAAACAGTACAAAAAATGTCTTATCAGTTTTTGTGATACCACCTGAGCATAGTTCTTTCCTTTAATTTTCCTTAATAACGTTTAACTCTTCTATGTCTTTTTAGTTTGTATTTGAAGATAATTGAGGTTCTATTATTAAAAAACACCAAACAAATCTGAACATCATGTGTGCTGACTACGTTTAACTGTGTATAGATTTAATATGATTTTATCATTCCTTTCATATCTTTAGACCACTCTTTTTCGGTTCAAAGTCAGCTGTAAGAGTATTTTGGATGTTCACTGCTGAAAACATAAACCCATCTTCTGCATGTCTAAGATATTTTAGCCATTATTCCATACTATGTCAAGGCAAGGGCTATGGCAACTCAACCTCTTCCTTGCTTTCCAAATTTTGGGAGATATATCTGTCTCCCATTATTCCCTGAGGAGGGATAAGAAATCAACAAGGAGACCTCAGCTGCCTTGAGAAGAAATTGTTCATTTTTTCCCCACAGAAAGATGGAGAATTAATAGATACAGAAATCTGCTTCTGCAAACATGAAACTCTGTTGCACAAGAGAGTTCAGGATTGTCCCAGGCAGACCCATTTTTTCCGCAGCTGGCTGCACCAACTGGCCCAGACGTATATCTTCAATTAAGAGCACCTTCACCACTGGCTGAAATACAGAAGACCAAATATTTACATTCTAGCTTCCTAAGATAAATATACCAAATTTTAAAAATAAAAAAAGGAAAAATAGATATTCTTGCCTATAATACTAAAGTGTATCTTTTGCTCCTTTAGGGCATTACTTGTCTTCATACTTTTCAAAATGTTCTCCTGTCCTTTAAGTTTCCTCCTTTTTATGTCTTTCTAAGACTTTTAAATATGTGACTATTATCTGTTCTACTACATTTTAATGTATGGTTCATGTACATGTCTGCGAAATCCATAATGTGGTTAAATCATTGATTTGCCACAGTAACATTTTCACCCTTACTACTTTCTTCTCCATTCTTTTACATTTTTTAGTCATGGACTCATGCTAATATCATCAGCTGGTGAGTTAATAGAGGCTCCCTTACAATAATAAGGTCCCTTAATAAGGTGTTTAATACCTTAAGGTACCTTAATAATACCTTAATGTCTTAAGGTAACTTTAACAACTTAAGATACCTTTAATAAGGTCACTTAACATTAGCTATCTAAAAATTAGATGTCCAGTCAAAATTGTTACAGAGGGATCCTACATCTCTGTATACTTAACCACAAAAGATAGCCACCTGGAGGTGGAAATTCAGCCCACCTACAACACGAGTTACTCTTGGAAGTGTCTCTTTCTTTTTATAGACCATAGAAAAATCTGAGCTAACAGGAACTTTTATGTAAAGTTAGGTGTGATGACGACAAGTCTCATTTAACCATATTTTAAAGTAGGTCTTTTTTATTCTGTGTGTTTCATAATTGCTTTTGGCATGTTTTTTTTTTTTCCAAACGACTTTCTTATTATGCCTCTGGCAAATTTTTACTATTATCTTTAAATAATATTTAAAAAAATTATGTTTCTAATATAGGAAGCTACTTTCTCCAGCAATTTTTCAATAAGCTTTCATTTTTTCATTTTTTAGTTTATATGCAATGTATAGGACACAGTCTTCTTATAATAGTGGTACTGCAGATGGTGTAAATCTGAAAAAAACTCAGATTTATGTATAGTGTTTAAAAACCATCAGCTATGACTTACAATCAAAAGTGTATTAAAGTCTTGTCCATTACTGAAACAGATCCTGACTTATCTGTGATTTGACCCAGACCATTATGTAACAAATTGCTCATTAATTGCTGTTGAAAATCAGTTCACTGAAATAATGGCCTAAAAGTATTGCTGAACCATTTGTCATGAAGAATATATATGATTGAAGATAAAATTCTTTCATTTCAGCTGCAATTTATAAGTTATGTCTGGGCTGCCAATCACATCTAACAGTCAGGGCACTTCTTCCAGTGGTCGGAAATCCTGTCAGCATTTTCACAAGTGGAAAGTAATTGAATTAACTGCAAAACGCTAACATTATCCCTTTTCATGTGCACTCAAAAGAAAAAAAATTACATGTCTTAGAAATACTGAAAAGTTTTAAGACAGAAGCAATTCGGGGTCACAACAGCAGACTGACCCCCTTGAGATTCTAAATTGCATGAGTCTCTCTACAACATTATACAAAGAAGCTAAAAATATAGGCATTAACTTGCAACAGAAAAAAAGCAGCAGGAACCTAAACCTGTATCTCAGGGAAGTAAAAAATTTCTGTGATTGACTGGAAGAGAATTAAGACATGATCCTCATCACTTAATGTACACACACACATACAATCATTATATTTATTATAGTAAATATTATAACCCAATATTGAGTAAAGTCTTAGCAGGTTCATTGGAACTGATGTCATAATGAGCTAAAAAAATGCAGATGGAAAGATGCTAAATTTCCATAGGAGCATTCAGCTGTTTTCTCAAATTGATAAAGGGGATACTTTTATCATTTTATTCCTTTGCTAAAGACACATAAGATAATGATAATAAAACCTTTTACAGCACAGAGTCCATTTCCTCAGAGGACAACTGTGCATTAACTCAGTACATAGCTAACGCTTCAACACCACACCTGAGGGCTTCTGTAATGAATTCAGTGAGAATAAAACTAATGGCCAAACAAATTACAAAATATTTGTTTACAAAGATATTAACAGTTATTTTTGGCCAGTCCTGAAGTGGTCAGGCAATTGGACTAGATTGTTGTAGGCCACTTCCAACTGAATAATGTATTCTGTTCTATTCTAGTCTCTTCTGTTCTGTCCTGTTCTATTCTATTTATTCTACTCTAATTCAAACAGCCCAATTTTTTTTTAAATTACTGCTGATCTGTGACTCAATGAAACTCATAGCATACAGCCTGAGAAACAGATATCCTTCCGGCTGTGCAAAGATGCTTTGGGTCTAAACTAAATCATCCAAAATTATTAATCATAGTTAAAAACAGAATATTGATACCAAGAAAAACAGTTCCATCAGGTGAGAAAACTAGAGACAGACTGAAATAACCTGAAATACAGGCTGTTACCGTCAGTAGTAGCATGCAGCTTATCTGAAGCTTCTGGAGACACCTCATTGCAATCACATAAAAACTGTCTGAGTTGGTTCCTTAATATTAAAGCTGCTACACTTGGGACGCCTCTTTGTTTGACTTTAAAGTTCCTTCTTTATAGATGCAGAACTGTCCCAGATCCATAAATCACAGAATCGTAAAATAGTTTGTGTTGGAAGGGACCTTTAAAAGTCATCTAGTCCAACACCTGCGATGAACAGGGACATCTTCAACTAGATCAGGTTGCTCAGAGCCCTGTCCAACCTGATCCTGAATGTTGCCAGGGATGGGGCATCGACCACCTCTCTTGGTAACTGTTCCAGTGTTTCAAGACTGTTTCTGAAAGTAACAAATCAGCAGAAGATCTGCAAATAAATTTGGGGGATTTTCTGAACTATTTCACAACTACTGTTGTCATGTTCCACATTTTATGCTGAAGAGCTTTAATTTCATATCAAATTCTTATGACCAAAAAAAAGTCTATGAATAGAACTGTTCTAAGCAGAATTTTTCCTTTTCTTTTAATTTGTCAGGCAACAATCTATTTTCCAATTACCAGTATGCCATGACCCTGTCACTACGACTAAACCAGCAGTGCACAAAGCTATTAAAATAGCCAAAAAAAGTATTTTTACCAGCGGGACAGCTTCATTTAATTACTGAGTGAAATTATTAACTTGGTCTATCACTTTACAAAGCACTTCCAAGTCCTTTGGTACAAAGTAGAATTAAGAATATAACTTCTTATTGTCACAGTGAAGACATAAATATGTGTATACCATTGTATCTGTATGTCATTGTCCCTTATAATACTTGATTATGTAACACAATAAATTAAAAATAAATTACCTATAATAATTTCTGTTTCTGTCTTTACCATAAGTGAATGTTCTGTTCATAATCTTATTGGATGAAATAATTTTCTTACTGAAATCAATAGGAGTTAGGCCCTAGATTCTCTTGCCCACGATTTCACCTGCAAGTGAGGACCTAAAAGGATTACTACGTCTGTTTAGTTTGACCTCTTTCATTACACAGGGCGTAAAATTTAATTAAGTAATTTCTGCATCAAGCCTAATAACTTCCTGATGAGCTCAAGTACATGATTTAGAAAGACACTCAGCTATAGCTACTTCATCATTTTGCCTAGAAAATGAATTTTTCTCATTAAAAAAGTGTCTAGATAATTTCCCGTCCAAATAGGTCTTATTATGTCTTTGTCTACTATATTGCCGGTGTCTAAAAAAGATAAATTACTCAATGCTAGCATTTTTGGAAGGACTTCTTATGAATTCAAGAGAAACACTGCTTTTTTTTTTTGACGTTACATGGCCATTCAGGCATGGTGATGGGCAAAATGCCATTAGATATTTTCCTAATTAACACAATTTAGTCTCAGTTGAAGACATAAATGCCTTCTGAAACAAAGATGATAAAAGCTGGCTAAAAGAGCAAATTACACAAGTGAGCCAAATTAATTGTCAAGGCATGAGACAAGTCATAGATGTCAAATAAAGTGGAAGAGTCAGATGAGAGAGAATGGTTCTTATCAAGAAAAGAAAGAAAAAAAGAACCATGCCTTTTCAAGTAAAAAATCTACATATAACATAAATCCACTAATGCTGCACTGGCCAAACAGACCTTGCATATGGATGTCTGTAAAATATAAAGAGTAGAACAAATTATGGAAACATCATTAAGATTTCTACTTCTACTGCATGCAAATTAATGATATCCAAAGGGGAACATGGATTAAAATTTTATATACCTTGCCAAAATCCCTTGAGAGATGGTAGCATTCACAAACATTTTGCTCATTCATATTGCCAAATATGCTAAGGAGTTTATAAATTGGTGAGTAAGGACTTTGATTCAGTGCTTTCAATTCAAGTCTAGCCTGTAAAAATTACGTCCGCATGGATGAAGATGGAAAAGAGAGGAAACCAGATGCTGACAACAACAAAAAGAGAAGTCATCCCATGCCTCGCTGAAGCCAAGCAATAGTGCTTCTTGACTGCAAAACTGTGAAATGACGTAAGTACACTCAGCATAGTCTTAAGAGATCTGATATTTCTAATTATAATCTATTTTTTATCAGAAATTGGGTGTTTAGCTTTCTTGCACAGACTTCAGGACAATTTGTCCTTGTTACCCGTTCTTATTTTTCTAAAAAATAAACTTATAAATCTGTTTCAGACAGGAGAGATATGAAGGATTTGTTTACAAGCTTATAATCAGCAGCATATGAACCCTATAGTGGGGATAAAGTTACACACACTAACCTCTTGCCTCATTCAAGAAGATCTGAAGTCTGGCCCACGATATAAAGTCTCAACATGAATGACCTTGTGAGCTGTAATTAAAATTCCTTGAAACAAAGATTTTTCAAAATTTTTAATAGTTTGCAGCACTGGCAAGAGTAGCCCGTGTTACTGGGACACTGACTTACGTGAACTGACTACAGCTGATATCTAACTGCAGCAAAAAGTGGGGATGAGATGATGGAAACATTATCATGTGTATTTATACCACAAACAGAAGCGTCCTTCTAATTCTCTAAGGAAGCTGAAAGTCAAACTTGAAGCATATTCCACAGACTTTAGGCTATGAATGCATGTATTATCTTTCCTGTTACCACAAAGGAGGAATTTTCTCCCTTGGAGGAGTATGGTCACTCAAAAAGCAAAGCTGACTGAAACCTCAGTGCTGGGGAACAGAACTGTGTTTTAATGGAAAATGTACTCACAGAAATGCAAATTTCTTCCTATGAAGTTCTAATATTTAAAGATACGGGAAACATATATAATTTATGTACATAAATAACTGACGTTGGATTTCTGTTCTATCTGTGAATAAGAATTTTGCCAAATAAGTTGCTTCATTTTTTATTTAAGTACAAACAAGTGAATGATAAAAATATACACTTATAAAAAGCTAGATAGAAAAGGTAACTAAATACTGAATACCTATGGCACACTAATTAGAGAATGAATAACTCTGTACAACTTGCGCATACGATTATAACTCTGAAGGCATATAATACAGTACTAATGCACAGCACAGGAACAATTACTGCAAGAGCTTCTGTGAAAGGTGTATGTTTAAACAAGAATGAAACCTGATAAACTAAAAGTGTGGAGATATGCATGTATGTATATATACATGTATAGCTATGTATATATGCATAAAGACACATATTAAAGAAGTGTGGGTATATATACACTCATATGCACACTACATCAATATACATATAAACACATAACCACAAGTGCACACAGTTATCTTCATCTTAACACTGTTGTCTTCAGCTTGCTGTATCAGAATAATATAACATCACAGCAAAATTAAGCTACCAACTATTTCACCTTTATCTAATGACAAGCGGTTTTTTTCAAACCTGCACCTGGAGCCCAGTGCCTCACTTCCTGCTGGTAAAGTTCTCACTGAACTTCAAGAGCACCGAACTACTACCTAAGGCTGTATTGTATCGATTCAAGGATACACTTTCCTCCTGTTTTGCTAAAAACACTACTGAAGATTTAGGGGCTTTTACAGAGATTCTTCCAGCAAATCACTGAAGTTTTAATACTTGAAAATCTGCTAGGTCCAGTTTTTTTGTCATGCTGCTCAGAGAGAGTGAGCAAAGGCTGAAGTGCCTTGCCCCTGTCTTGGTGTAAAAGCAGCAAATCAGGTGTACAAAAAGAATAAGCCGTATTTCAGGTTATGAGAATAAGGCACTGAAACTGGGAGGCACAAGCTATTCCATATTCTGCTTCTTTTACCAAGGCAGCTAATCACTAAAGCAAAGTAAAATTTTGCCACTGGTCTTTTGTAGGTGTATGCTCTGATTCATCTGATCATCCTTATTCAGAACACTAGTAAAGTATAATTGCCACCCTAAGGAGGAATGGATTAATATTGAGCTGAGTAGATTTATCATGGATAACTGTGGGAACAAAGCGCATTGCCGCTGTAGAGGTATTTACAGAAATGTTAATATTTTAGCTCTATTAGAACATTTGAGCATGAATACATTTCAACATATCCTGTAATATGGGGACACTTGATAGTCTTCACTAGAGTAGACTGAAACTGTAAAAAACAAAATATTCCTGCTCCTAGGAAATAGCCATCTATACCATCACTAAAAGGATGTTTAAAACTCGGTTTCAACTGGCAGGTGTCCACCAGTGAGGCAGTAAACCTTCTAATGAGAAACTGCATTGTTATATTTCTATTGTGATGCATACAGTTGTAGTTGTCTTCTCACTGCAAGATTCATAATGAACACAATGGCAGGAATAAAGCAGAATCGTGATCTCATATTTGCGAACAACTTCATCAGAGTTATTTCAGATGCCCCCAACTCAAGTTGAAAGCACATGAAAACATAAGCATCATGAAGAAGTCACTCTTTGCAAACCCAGACTTCTAAACTCAAGTTCTCAGTACTTGCTTTGTTGTTGAACTAGAGCATACCTTAAGTTCTTTCAAGTAGGAGGCTGCGTGTAACTCCTGGGCAGCCCAGGGAAACACTGTGACTCACAGACACTCCTCTGAGTCATAATTCCTTCCTTGCATCCTCCCTGCTCCCTCAGCCTTTCCGTTTGCTTATGATCTTTTCCAGAAATAAAATACTGTCCCACCTCCATGCCAGCTCAGCTACACTGGCCAGCAAGTGGAGGAACTGAGCCAAAGACAGCATTAATTCCCTGTCTGCACCTTGTTACCTGGGCTGGGCGGGCAGCAGAGCCAGCTCAGCGCTCCAGACAGCCCTGCCAGTCTGGGAAGCTCACAAAGGAATACAAAGCGGTTGTGGATTGTCCTTTTGTGTGGGCATTTTGCTCTTGTTCTTAATCTAACCCTTCTCATTAAGATCTGAGATACAAAGCCCAGAAGAAACTCGAAACTGCACATGGGTTTCAGTGAGTCAAGAAGTAAAAACATTACTGATATATAAATAAACAAATATAACTAGCTACTGGCAGCAAGTTTCCCAGGGACTGACGTTGGCTCACAGGGATCCAGACTGAAAAAAAATTTAGTGTCCAGACATTGTTTCGTGTAACACATTTATCCATTGTTATTTTTTTCTCATTTGTCAGCAAAATCAAACTTTTTTTTTCTAGAACAGGCCTGTGAAAGTTGAAAAATCTTCCAAGCAATTAAAATTTGACTTCTGAATCACAAAATCCCAAGTCTGAATCAGTAGATAGGTGGGATCTGCGTCTCCCGGACATTTTTGCTGTAAATGCTGATTTTTAAGATTAGAATGACTCAGTAATACATTAACTTTCTTGCACACCTTTAAACGATTGCACTCCTGTTCAGAATTTAAAACAGTAATAGATGTGAAAAGCAAGGCAGGGTTACAGGAATCTCAGAAAAATGTAAATTCAGTACTACAGTACAGATGATGCATGCAGTTTTTGCCAGCTGTATGATGAAATTCTGCAATGAAGATAACAGTCTAAACAACAGATACATAGTTCGAAATACGCAAAGTTGGCATGCAGACAACAATCTAAATATGTGGACGACTTCAGGTTCTGGATGTCCAGAATTTCCTTGACAAGGGTACTGCTGTAGCTTTCAGGTTGCCATATGAGAGCACTACTTTCACTTGTATCCTCTTTTTAATAACTCCAATGTTTTTATGAAAGTGATAGCTGCAGTGGGAGGAGAGGCAAGGGTCCCCAGCAAAATATCAAAAGTCCCCATTGGTGGTGTAGGATAAAGAGTTGAACTGTCATCAGTCAAGGAATGAAGCTGAGCTCAGATATCTCCAAAAAAAAAATGTTCTACCTATTAAGCTAGGTGGGAATGAAGCTATGTCAAGAGAGGAAAATTGAGACCTCTTCTCTTATTTAGAAAGTAGATGGTTACCTTTAAAAATAACAAGGTTCATAGTCCTGTCTTACAGATGACCGAAGCCATTAGTTACCTGAGGACTGTGACTATGAAGTTGCCCTTTTTTTCGTATTGACTAGAATATTGCATTTCCTGAGTTTTTTTCTGACTTTAAATAGTGTATTTGGCAGAGTAATGGCTGTTTTCAGTCTACTGAGTTACATAACTTACATACGTAAAAGGAGTTTGTGTGCTAACATAGGGCCATAGTCCTCATTGCAGAGGACAACAGACTTGATAAAGTGCTGGAGCACCTGAATTTTTATTGAATTGTCTCGACATGTCTTCTTTTTTCTGGTTCATTCTCTCACACCTCACATTGAGGAAACAGCAGTACACGTAATTTATTCCAGTTCCATTTGGTTTAGATTATAAAAAAAAGGTCCAGGGAACTACTGGCCAGTCAGTCTCACCTCTGTGCCTGGCAAGATCATGGAGCAGTTCCTACTGGAAACTATCCTAAGGCGCATGGAAAATAAGGAGCTGACTGGTGACAACTCACATGGCTTCGCTAAGAACAAATAGCACCTGACAAATTTGGTAGCCTTCTATGATGAGGTTACCGTGTTGGTGGATAAGGGAAGAGCAGCTGATGTCATCTACCTGGACTGGAGCAAAGCATTTGACACTGTCATTCACAACATCCTTGTCTCTAAATTGGAGAGACATCAATTTGATGGATGGACCATTCAGTGGATAAAAAATTGGCTGGATGATTGCACTCAAAGACTTACAGTCAAAGGCTATATATCCAAGTGGAGACCAGTGATGAGTGGTGTTCCTCAGGAGTCAGTGTTGGAACTGGTGCCATTTACCATCTTTGATGGCATCATGGACAGTGGGATTGAGTGCACCCTCAGCAAGTTGCCAATGACACCAAACTGTGTGGTGTGGTTGACACAGAGTAGGGAAGGGATGCCATCCAGAGGGATCTTGACAGGCTTTTAGGGTGGGCCTGTGCGAACCTCATGAAGTTCAATAAAGCCAAGTACAAGGTCCTGCACATGGGTCAGGGCAATCCCAAGCACAAATACAGGGTGGGTGGAGAATGGATTGAAAGCAGCCCTTATGAAAAAGACTTGGGGGTGCTGATTGACCAGGAGCTCAACATGACCCGGCATCGTGTGCTAGCAGCCCATAAAGCCAACCATACCCTAGGCTGCATAAAAAAAGCATGGCCAAGATATCAAGGGAGGGGATTCCGCCACTCTATTCTGCTCTGGTGAGACCTCACCTGGAGTCCTGTGTCCAGCTTTGGGGGCCTCAGCACAGGAAAGACATGGACCTGTTGGAGCTGGTGCAGAGGAGGCCACAAAAATGATCAGAGGGATGGAACAGTTCTCCTAGGAGGAAAAGCTGAGAAAGTTCCACTTTATTACTTTCTGACCAGTTGCTTTCCAAGATTGTGCCCTTTACTATAAAATTTTCCACAGTTCATCTCTCCCCAAAGGTAAATTCTTTCTGATTATTATGTGAAGTTGAGGAGATAAGATAATTAAATAACAAAAAAAATAAACTAATGGAATATAACCCTCCCATATATTTTCCATGTCCTTTTTTATGTAAAACTTTTGATGAAATAACTTGTATAGAAAAGATTATCCACTTTGGGTGTTTTTTTAATAACACTTTGTGACTTAAAAAACAAATTAAATCTGAAGGTCATTGATGGAATAGTTTTTGAATTATAGCTCTTGGAATTGGGCAGAGACACTATAAAATGTCTCTCTTGAATATTTTTAATGTATTTCTTAAAGATGCCTTTAGTGGCAAAGCCTGTATGCTTTGCAAACTGGAAATGGCTCAGTTTCAATGAATTTATATTCTCTGCTAGAAACGATTTCTGTGACAAGAAACAGACAAGCTTAATGAAGTATGCCTGAGAGTTATGGGAGCTTGGAGAGCTCCACGGGGTGGGGCAATGTGGAGGGAGAATTGGTTGACCTGCAAAGTAGTTTAGCTAGGAATGGGAGAAGACTGGGAGACAAGATTCTCAAGTTCTTGTCTCTTGCCTCTGTAAATTAGACAAGTGGCTAATAATAATTTTCCAGATGTAGCACTAACATGAGTAGCTTAACTGACTGACTTTGCACAAGTTGCCATGCACAAGCATGTTGTTGTTCTGACCTCTGTCTTGAAGAGGGCACCAAACACTATATAAAAGCAGAAGCCACGTTGGTTTTCCAAATGGGTAAACCAGGCAGATGGCTGATTAAAGGAACACCATATATTTAATGAGTGTTGCACTTCCACTAAAGTGCTCTGAGATCTCCAAGGAAAACGTAAAGTCAAAATGCACATAGCTGTGATACAGAATTTGATAGCTATATTAGTTAATATTAGCTATATTAGCTAAGTATAATTGAAATCAATTTAATTTTCACTACCACTACCACTCATATAATGTCCACGTATAGTGCTATGAAATGTTAGATTTTACTTCCAACCATAAGAATCTCTCAAATTTTCAAATTTTTCTCTTGCCGAAATAAGGCTACTTATGTATAACTTTAAACCTTCATTTTATATCTTCACTTTTCGTACTGACAGTATTTCAGTTTCAACTGTCTTTTAACCACAGCAAATATTGAAGTCTAAATTCCTTCAGCTTTTTAAAATCATTTACTCTCATATTGCCTTTTAATAAACTGTGTTCCTTTCAGAGATGAGCAATGGAACCTGAGATATTTTCCAGATAGTAGACAAGCCTTCTTCTCTTCTTTATTTTCCATGTTCCTAACTAAATAGTGCTACAATGTCTTATGAAACTATATATAAAATAATCCTCCACAAAATAAATAAATAGAAAAAGAGTCTGTTTTAGCTTTGAAAAGCTTTTTATATTTAAAATTAATTGATACACAAGAGATATTCAAGATGCTACCTGAATCTGGTGAATTAGCATACCTGTTTCCCTGAGGAGAGTAATTCATGTGAGTGTCCAGTGGATTACATGGTAGGTATCCAGATAGCGTCTTAGTGGCTTAAAGTCTGTATTCTTCTCATTTCTTGTCTTTTCTTTTTTTTCCTGCTCTTTTCTGGTCATTGCATATCTGTAACCTGGCTTCTCAAAGATTCTATCTTTGCCCACTGGAACTGGAATATTCAGCAATGATGGTCACCTGGTGAAGTAATTCCCAGTAGTTAACAGCCACGGACTGAAGTTAAAGTCTCAGAGTAAAGTTAAAAAAAAGACTCAAGAGCAAGAAAGACGCAAGTCAGAGCTCACAGCAATATAAAAATAAATTAGGAAAAAGTAAAAGCTTCCGCAGAGTATGTGTACAGTGGACCGAACAGAGTACTTGTTTTCCTTAGGAGAACACCAAACAGTAATGAATACATATCAATTTCACTCCCAGTTATTTATTTATGACCACTTTCAAGAGCAGGCGCCTTTTTCAGTAAGTAAGAAAATGAAAAGTTTTTTGTAGTAGCTACTCTTAAAATAGAACTTTCTACTCTCTCTCTCTCTAGTAAAGAACCCAAAGATCTACAAAACTAAATGGGGTTGATAGCTATAACACTGCAACAAGTAGAAAGAAGATGAATAAAAGACAAATTAGACGTTGGTGATCTTTCCAGTGTTGAATGTTAGTAATATTTTCCAATGCATTCATTGATTAGATGAGTAGTTCTCTAAATGAGAATTTTTAAAAGTCTTGGTGACAAGGAGAACTCCTAAGTCTAAGGCCTTGCGTGGACTCATTTGACTCCAGGGTTAAGGTTAAATCTCATTATCCAGGGATCTCACTGAAAACAATTGTTACCACAGGCATAAGGTTAGTAAAGTATAAAGAAACACATCAAAATATTGACAAGAATTCCTTCACTAGTAAGAACAACTCACCACACATTAATGTGTTGCGAAGAGTTTCTGACAATGCAAAACCAAACACCTAGGTAAAGTTTAGGTGTCAGATAAGATGCAAATTTAATTCTCTAGAAAAACAATACACTTACTCCATTTTTCATAAATCATAGTGTTCTGACTATGTTAAAATATCAAGAGAAAAATAATAAATTAATAGTGGGTAGACAGACCTTTTTCTCACTTCTAGAGAATGATTTTCTTTTTTTGAATTTGCAAACATATATGTCTTTTACTTTACAAGACCACACATACATGAAGGGAACTGGAAGGTAAAATGTAAGAATACAGACTTTTCAGATCAATATACAAATAATGCTAAAAACATAAGTTTCTAGTGCCCCTGCAAATCCACGATTCTGTTCCAAACAGTGAAGTAAAATTAAAACATGAGATTCTTATTTACAAAACCGGTGTTATATTTGAGAACCAAGCAAGAATATGACAACTTCTCTTAGAAATGTCATAATTAGCTACATTCGAACTGAATGAATAAGCTGTTAGCTTTGCTTCTATATCATTCTGGTTTCCACAGAAATTAAACTCAGTTCAGTTAAATACTAACAAACAACGTATGGTTTTGACCATCCAACAATAACACCATGATTAGGGGTTTCTAAGAGCAGATTATGAACTGCTTCCAAAATTAGATTGTGTTTCTTGGTAGCAAGAAAAGTTTAAGAGTCGATTAGTTGCCGACTGAATGTGGGGTCCCCATGATCTTTTTCAGTCAAACAAAAAAAGTAGCTCTACAGATCTGATTACAAAGGTAAAGAGAAAACAGGATACATATTGTTAAAAATGAATGGTTCCAAAGTCAACATGGATTATGTCAAATGGCTGTCTCCAAGAAATGGCAGACAATCATACACGTGATTGTGTTTGGCCTTCTGTGCTATGTCATTATAAATATATAAGCTACATTTTAAACCCTATTTTATTTGTGTAAATCACATACAGTATCATTCATGTCTGTGCAGCAGTATATGCTGCAGACATTTCCATTTTTTTCAGTATGATTAAACCAATATAAGTAAAGAATTTGACCTATGGGTATAAAAACTGAATTAAATGCTTAGAAGAATAACAGGGGTTGGTACTGGGACAGGTGCTGTTTAATATTTTCATCAATGACATAGACAGTGAGATCGAGTGCACCCTCAGCACGTTTGCAGATGACACCAAGCTGAGAGGTGCAGTTCACACACCAGAAGTGTGGGATGCCATCCAGAGGGACCTGGACAAGCTGGAGAAGTGGGCCTGTGAGAACTTCATAAGGTTCAACAAGGCCAAGTGCAAGGTCTGCACCTGGGTTGGGGCAACCCCGGATATCAATAAACGCTGGAGGATGGGGGGACAGAGAGCAGCCCTGCCGAGAAGGACGTGGGGGTGCTGGTTGATGAGAAGCTCAACATGACCTGGCAGTGGGCACTCACAGCCCAGAAAGCCAACTGTATCCTGGGCTGCATCCCCAGAATCTTGGCCACCAGGTTGAGGGAGGTGATTCTGCCCCTCTACTCTGCTCTGGTGAGACTTTACCTGGAGTATTGTGTCCAGTTTTGGAGCCCTCAGCATAGGAAAGACATGGATTTGTTGGAACAGGGCCAAAGTAGGGCTACAAAAATGATCAGGGTGATGGAACACCTCTCCTGTGAGGAAAGGCTGAGAGAGTTGGGGCTGTTCAGCCTGGAGAAGAGAAATCTCTGAAGAGACCTCGTTGCAGCCTTTCCGTACTTAAAGGGGGCTTATACCAAAGAAGAGGACTATCTTTTTAGCAAGGCCCGTTGTGAGAGCAGAAATGGTTTTAAACTAAGGGAAGACAGAATTAGACTGGATATACGGAAGAAATTTTTTACAACGAGGGTGGCGGAACACTGGAACAGGTTGCCCAGAGAGGTAGTGGAGACCCCATCCCTAGAAACATTCAAGGCCGTGTTGGATGCGGCTCTGAGCAACCTGGTGTAGTTGAAGATGTCCCTGCTCACTGCAGGGGGGGTTGGACTAGATGACCTCTAAAGGTCCCTTCCAACCCAAAGCATTCTATGATTCTATTATTCTATGATTTTGAAGTTAGGTTTTACTACAATGTCAAGATTACAAATATGAGAGCCATCTCATTAAATCCTATGGATGTTTGTAGAATAGTAGTAAATTGCTCTAACACTTATATTTCAAGTAAGAACAGGCAGTATATGGATGTGTAACCAAAACTAAGTTTAATACTCTATATATTTTCAGACAATAGCTGAGTTATTCTCCCTGGGAACAGAATAATCTTGCCACATATTTGTACAAATGTCACTCTAATTTCACTTGCATCCACAACAGATAAAAGTAATAATAACATTAAAAATATTAATAACAAAGGACTACAGATATCCTAGACTACTGTAACTCAGCTAATCATAGAAAAGCATTTTATTGTGCTTTAAATTTGTAGGTTTATCAATATTTCATAAAAAATTATACATGATTTAATACATAATTTAAAATACATATAAAGCATTTTAGGCATATTGATAAATATAAGCTGTGCTAGATTATATTGCCAGATAGTGTAGTGATTTTTATAGCTGTCTTCTAATAATTCATGTTTCTTACAAAAATGTTTTTTATTATTTGCTCACAAGATAATTATTGAAATATGCTTTTAAACTGCTGCATATGTAGCAAAAATTTAAAAATGTACTTAAATTAATAAAAAAATTCAACCTGTTTATTTGAATAGTTAATGAATATCACTTGAAAATCATCTCCTCCTCAAAGACAAGTGTATTTCAAAGGGCTACATTACATATCATTTGAGAACTACAAGGGTACTTTCAGAAATTATTCATTAGGAGAATTCAGTCATTAATGGTAGGAATTTCAAAGAGATTTAAGTGAATTAGATAAAGACTTGGTCATTGAAATCTCACAGCTTTCATTGAAAATGCCAGCTACCGTGAATGTTTGAGTAATAAAGTCACACATGCACAGGCACTGACTTAAAATTATATTGTACTCAGTTATAATGTACTCAAGGCATACAAGAATCTGAGCATTTGAACAGAAATTTCTTTAAAAATGCAAGTCACCAATTGAAGTAGTCTAGTATTTAACTCAAAATAAAATGATCAAGTTAAAGAAAAGTTTATTTTGTTCTCACGTAGCATTTTCTTTAAAAGGAACATGCTGATTCAATTTCTTTATGGAAAATGTATTCTTGATTTTTTATGAAGTGAAAAATTTCCATGAAGAATTCCATTTCTCAGGTACTTCCACCAAAAAGTCCTATCCACAAAAAATTGCAAAATCAATTCTCATTAGTATTTACTTTTTATGAAGCACTAAATCAATAGGGATGACTCTGCTAACACTGTTATCTGTAATGCAAATGGATTGAGTGTAATCTCTTGTTAAAATTCTGTGATATTTCAGACATGGCATGTTAAACATTTTACTTGCCGTTATGTGTCTGTATGTGTAAGACTTTAATTTAGAACATAATTGAGAAAGGTGCTAAAACTGTTAAAGCATAGCTGGACAGATCCCAGAGAGTTCTTCAGTTCACAGAATCACAGAATCACAGAATAGCAGGGGTTGGAAGGGACCTCTGTGGGTCATCTACTACAACCCTCCTGCCAAAGCAGGGTCACCTACAGCAAGCTGCACAGGACCTTGTCCAGGCGGGTCTTGAATATCTCCAGAGAAGGAGACTCCACAACCTC
>Ga0065711_1036332_pt1 | contig 21118 bp, 11 predicted proteins | sample Hoacrofraction12_FD_59098 | JGI IMG/M metagenome (GOLD analysis project Ga0065711, IMG submission 59098) | Hoatzin crop microbial communities from Cojedes, Venezuela - Epithelial fraction 12 v2 (version 2) | ecosystem: Host-associated > Birds > Digestive system > Esophagus > Crop | place...
AACATTCAAGACCAGGTTGGACAGGGCTCTGAGCAACCTGATCTAGTTAGTGGTGTCCCTGCTCACTGCAGGGGGGTTGGACTAGATGACCTCTAGGGGTCCCTTCCAACCCAAAACTTTCTATGATTCTATGATTCTATGATTCTATGATTCTATGATTCTATGATTCTATGATTCTATGTCTGAATCTATCGTGCTGCTCATATACATACACTAATTTGGCTTAACTTTTAATACTGAGTTTTCACTCAGTTGTTGATTTCTGATTTTATTTCACCCTTCCTAAGAGCAGTATTTTTTAATGTGTCTAACTCTAAGATTATTAACACAACTATCTTCTTCTTTCTTCAGTTTATTGTTACAATATAAAAGAATTACAACTATACTGAATTACTCTAGACACTAAATATTATATATAGTGTCTGCCTGGATTTCTCACAATTCTTCACTATTTTTTGCACATTGCAAGGCAGGACCCAGGAGAGAATCTGGAGTGACAAATCTGAGCTGCTTATTATAAGCTACTTCCAAAGACGTACAGCAGTTCTTGCATGTTTTATTCTACTCTTTTCTTTAAAATTCCCCATTGTTAAGTAGATGCTAGTGAAAGCAGCTGACTTCAAAATCACTGCAGATGATACAAGTTTTGTCAGTTCCTCAAAGAAATAGTTTCACTTGCAACTGAAAAAAAAGTCTTCCCCAAATCATTAAAATTCTTGCCTATTCTCAGCTGAGAAAGTCATAAATGTTTTTTTTGGGGGGGGCACTTAATTACAACTAATGCTTGAGGTATTCCCATATGGAAAAAATGAAACTTACAATAATCTTTCAGTAGTTCCTCAGTCTCTGAATAATTCCTATTCATAAAACTTTATGTGAATAATTATTTTTCATGGAATTTCTTCTTAAACTCCAAGCTGAACTGACTGTTTTCATACTTCGCTTAACCCAGAACAAGACTCAAAGTCCTAGCCCAAGAAATGGTTACTTAGAGGTTCCTCATTATGTGGTTAGCCAATGATTTATGTAAGGAGAATTGAAAGAATGTATTTATTATCTATAGGGCAGACACTTCGACCCACTAAAATTGTTCAGCAAAGACACACACTTGCACATGAAATTCTACAAATTTTCTGCATTGAACCTAGAATCTTGTGTGAAAATAGTTATGCTGTATTGATTTTTTTATAACTTTCCATTTAAATTTAATAGGAAGCTGAGCTGGCATGTTTGAAACTGTTGGGCTTTATAGTTATTTTGGGGACAGAAGGGAGAGGAATATTTTGCATTCTTTATTTAAAAGTGATGGGAAAGAAGGGAATTAAAATGTCGAAGGAAGTGCAGTTTATACACACTTAAAAAACAGAACCACTCATGTTGTTTGGGTTATGTCCAGGAAGAAAAATCTAGTGAGACATCTTGAAGCCTTTAAAATTGTAATTTTCAGCTCTGAGGAATTTTCATATTATTCATGATTAAAAAAAAAAGGACCATAGGTCCTTTTTCTCCATACATTTCCAGGTCACAGTTAAAAAGTATTATATGTGCTGTAGGTGTTATTTTTGGGTCAGATTGCCTAGTTCTGTACTCTAGGTATTTCATGTATAGGTCACAGAGAGTTCAGTAATAGGCATACGCTGTTGCTCTGCTGCATGGATGGGATGTGTCTTTCCCAAGGCCTTTTACTCACAGAAACAACACTTGAACTTTATGAGACATTTTAAAGGGTTGTTGGTTTGTTTTGTTTTTGGTTTTTTTTTTTAATTTGTAACACTCCTGCTAGGAAGCTTTTTGTTGTATCTTGGTTTGTTTGCTTGCCTTTGTAGGCTGAGAAGCCATGTTGGCTAGGAATTAATTAGGAAAACTTCCCAACTCAAAAGTAATTGACATTTGGAATTTAACTTAAAAATGCTAGTCCAGCAGAGAACCCGTACATCACAACTGTTTCAGTTTAAATGTTTCTCACCCTTCACAAGCACAAAGACTACATGAGGTGATGGAAAGCCTCTGCAGATGTTTCATAACCCTGCCAAATTATTCAGCTGAAGACTTGGTAATTACATGTAGCTATTTTAGGCCATTTAAACACAGGCCGCATGCAAACAGTCAAAATTTCATTGTTCTTCAACCTAGATGGGTACCAATGACACATTCTCTTCACCAGAATTTTCCTTTTTCTCTGTACTTTCTATTATATTCTTTTGCAAGACAAAGCATCTTTCTCAAATTCTCTCTTAATGAAAGCTGCTGTAAGCACAACAGAGAAATCAGAGTGACTACCTGGCATGGCTGCTGCTCACACAGTCCAAATATGCACCTTGTAGCTGCCTCCTCCTGCCCACCTGTACCATTTGTGAGATTTGGTTCATCAGCGTTAGTAACAGATTGATTAGAGCTCTTCAGCTGATGGACGGATTAGGAAAAGCATTAACAACTGCTCCATTTCCAGTGCCATGTCTTTTGAAAGCAGCCCAATCGTTCCATCTATGCAGGATTAAGAGCCAATCACAACTAAGCCAAGCAAATGGTAGCCAAAGCATAAATCATCATTACATGTTGGCAGCTGGCTGCAGCTACATGACAACTATTCACAAACAGGATGCTTGGTGCCCTTTTATGTGGATCTTGTGTTCTTTGCACATGTTTGTTCCACATGAATTGTTCCCTTGGAAATACAGGGAGAGAACCAAGGTGCTGAGAGAATAATAGAATACCTCATTGTCTCCTGCTGCCTTTTATTCTTGGACAAGAAACCATTTTATTCATGGACAAAATAAGATTTGCAGAAAGAATACAAAGAGAGAGAATCAAAATCTACAATGTGTCCTTTAGAAGTGATGTGCAAAGCATATATGTTCTTGAGCCTTTACCACCAACTGACTTACAAAATTACATGAACTGCAATCCATTCCCCAAGATTTCCGTCCACCCACAGCATTAGTATATCTCCACCATTACCTAGAGCTCTCTAGCTACATGGTATTTCTGGCCCATAGTGTCTGTAGTCACAGAAACACTAAAAACATAAGAAAGAACGTAGGGTTCATTTCCTCATTGGAGTGATCCCAGCAGTGTTATCACATGTGTGAAGATCATCTTCCCTTCAGGAAGAAGATTTTGTGTTTAAATGCCTCAATTTTTTAAAGTCACAGTCTGGAATTCAACATGATTTAGTGGCTTGGGCAGCCGGGTGTTTTTTATATATTTGTTTTACTGTCTTTTCACTACTCCTAATTGTTTTTCATAAAGAAATCAAGGATACATGTATTTCAGTCACATAGATACATAAAATTGCAGAGTTATGCCAAGAAGAAAAAGCAAAAGGAAACCCACTAACTTGCAGAATACGTGCTTTTCCCTCATAATCAAAACCAAGATTTGTGGTGTGATTCTGTGCCAAATGTTATACTTTATGGCATTATCTCAGTTAGTCGAATACAAAAACCCAATATCCATAATAAATACCTGTAACAAAGGGCATTAGACAATCTCAAAAATCAACAGAATAGCCAGGTAACACACACTCTTCTCTACCTGTACTTTCACATATATTCACACCTTCTAGCATGGGAAACACTTTTGAAAAGCATAATCATTATAAACTATCTCAAAGCAATCCCAACATCTGCAATTCAGTTGTTCTGCCGTTCGGACTTGGAGGTCAATACCTTATCTGTAGTAGTTGTAAATGACAGATGTAAATACCAAACAAATGTATAAGAATTTCAGCATAGGCAGGTGTTGGATAATCATCTATCATGTCAGCTTTCATCCTGAATCCTAGTCTTTGACTATGGTTTGTGCATCGAAACATGACACTGAGTCCTTTCAAATTGTGTTAGATTTAGCGGGTGTAAGTCTGAAGTTCTTAAACCATGTGTAAATGTCCAGGACTTTTCCAGACCTTGCTGAGTGCTTCATCTCATTGACTTTCTCTGGAAAAGTGCTGCATGGGTGTTTCGGTAGACTTCCTGGTTGTTGATGAAGTCTGAGAGGACTTATTAGAACATATTACTGTGTTGCTGTTTCGTATATAATCGTCATTTAGCTAGACCAAGAAATATTTACAGAATTCCCAGATTTTCAATTTCACAAATCTTGCAGACTGCATGGGCATTGCCATCTCATAGAAGAAATTTATATCCACAAGGAAAATCAGAACCCCACTAAAGTCTGTTTATAAGCATTGCTATGAAAAGACCTTGACATACAATGAAACCTTTTCCAAGAGTTAATGCAACTTTTCTGATTAAGACAAACCCTGTGTGACTTTGTGAGACACTGGTTGTTTCTCTGCACAAGAATGAACATCATGGATCTTTTTTGGATTACTTTGTGTAACAATAAATTCCATCCAAATAGCCTTAATTATTAAATGTGGCACTGGCACACGAATCCACTGAAATTTTCCTGCCCAATATTTTGTTTTATCCATATTTTATATCTAACAGACCAAACTTAAGTACCTGAATGCTAGATTCACTAACATACATTGTCAGAATTGTCAGTAGCTTCATATCCTGATAACATATTAAGCACAATGAGAGTTGCTAATTATTCTGGAGCTGGAACCTATTAAAAATACCAGAAAGCTAAACCAGAGAAGGGTGCTTTCTATTAAATTCCCAGCAGGGGTGAAAAGTCTATGAATCCAATTAAGTGACCTCATAATTTCTGCTTGAAACCAAGGCCTTGTTGGTCTACACACAAATTTTGTCCTGAGATAGATTTTCAGATGAATGGAATTATTTTAAGCAAAAGCTGTATTGATATCCCACTAATAGGGATCCTTTTATTTCCATAAGCTTGTTTGCCTTCCTACAGGGTATAAATCAGTTGTAACACTTTTATATCTGCATAATTGAAACACACAGTAGTAACTTTTATGTCACTGCAAAAGTGTCAGTAAGACAAAGTAACTTAAAATAAGCAGCTGGGAAAGGCTGGCAAAGGGTCACATAAACTTCATTAAATTCTTCAGGGAAGATGGTGTCTACTGGCTTAGACCCTAGCCCACAAGACCTTATGAGCGTGTCTAAAAGCCACTGTAGACAAAAGGCTTTAAAACACATGCTAACTATTAGAATACGCTTAAGAACCATTTCTGAATAAAAATGTGTTACCGAATCAGGGCCGCAGACAGACTCAGTTCTTCTCTCTGTGACCCAGCATCCCGTGTGGGTTGCTGTAAGTGTTGCCCTGAGGAACTGGAACTGGATATTCCACACGATGATTCAACAGTCAACATTTTTCCAATTTGTGCCGGTTCTTTATATTTCCAAGAATGGGTGGTCGCAGTTGGCATTGCCCCAGTGTTAAATAAGGTAAAGGTGTGTGGAACAGCAAGCCTCAGGAAGATATTACTATTATACTTACTTGTATGGCTTGTAAAAGCAGTTTTCTTGCCAGCAGCAACAACAGTAGTAAGTAACTGGAATTGTTTTATTTCAGAGACTAATGGCAAATGTAAATAAAGACTGCTTTCCTCAGAAAACAACTGCCCTGTGAGTTAACAGAAAACAGAATAACTGGTAGCTTACCCTTGAAGTAACAAATCTGGTTTAGCAGCAACCCACATATATGTCTCAGGAATCTTTCTGCTGCATATTTCTCCCTAGCTCAGTTACTACCTACAGGCATACTACCCTAGCTCTGCTATTGAGAGCTGCTCCAGCAGCTCAGAGAAGAAAATGTACATTACAGAGAAGAACTAAGATGGCAGCTCTACTGAATCTGAGCAAAATTTTTTCCTTCAATTGTAAGTGCACCATTTTATAACAAGAACACCTTTAATCACAGGCCTTCCTCCATTACAGAAGAGGCAAGAAGGCTTAGCTGATGATGCACTTTTTCTGTGACTGATGATCAGACCAAGAAACTACTGCATAACATGTTTTAAAGTAGATTTTTAAGCCTCCTTCAATCCGAGATCCTGGTTTTGGTGCATAGGAATGAGAAAATAAACCATAAGAGATGGAAAAAATTAAGTTACAACTGGAAACTATGGAAAAGGTGTATTTTTTTTCAAGTTGGAAAAAAACCATTATTACAAGCAGTCTGCTCCCCTGTGGAGTTTTAATACGACACCATTATTTCGAAGTAACATGAAGGTTTTTCATTTGTTGATGTCTACGCTCCTTCCTACTGGCACAAGCTTTTGCGATGCTTTCACTCTAAAGTAAAACTAACTGATTTTCTGTAAGATTAGTGTCATAAGACTGTAGTAAACAAATTTTTCTGTTGGTTTTGGGAGAGAAATTATTAAAGATTTGCCAACAATGGAATACATGGTTGGATATAACCCTACCCAAACCCAACCCAGCCCAGTCCCCAGACTTAACACCAAGAATCAGAGGGGTAATGGGCAGAAAAAAAGATGACAGAACACAGGCTAAAACCCTGGACATAAATGATCCAGAACTGAGGAACAGATGAACTAAAATATCATTCCAAACTTAGTGACTTGATCTCATCCCAATGTGGACTGAAACTCGGTCCCTGACTACACTGCCTTGCTAAGTGGGAACAGAGCTGTGCCACAGCCCTGTGTCTGGTTTGAGAATGAGAGAATTCATTGTTTCAGTCTCGATAACTTAAATATTAAATGCAGATTGAGCTAGTAAATTCAGGGTCTGAGTTTTGAGCAATATGGGAGGTATATGAATCCAACACTGAGTCAGGCCTCAGGCTCTCTTGCTGTTAAGCCAAAGCTGTACGTCTGCCTAGTATGCATTTCCAAATTCTGTATGTAATGGTTCTCTCTGTCCACATAGTGCTTGTTCTGCAAAGCTCCCCTCACCCCGAGCTTCTGATTCTTTCCTCCTTCTTCTTCCTTGGATCCTTTTTTATTTTTCTCCTGTTACTTTGTTATTTTTTCCCCCCCTCTTCTGCACTTTGATTTGCACTTTTCTTTCTGGTACCTTTATTGCTCATTCTTTTTTTCTCCTTTACTATTTTACTTTGTTTTTACATTGATTGACTGACCACAGCTGTGTGAGAAATGATTGGTAATATTCAGCAATCTAGCAAATAGCATAAAATGAGTGAGTCCTTATTATCTGAAACATGGCAATTCCCTGTATTTCCTGTAATATTTGTGGGAAAACAGGCAGTCAGCATCTTTAGGAATTAGCCAGAGATTTCTCCTTTCTGTGTCCTGGACTCCACTGACCTCACAAAATGTGGTAATAATGATAACAACAATGGAAAACAAAAACAAACAAACAAACCATTCTGAGTGAAACTCAAAGCAAAGAAAGCAGGCTGCATGCCTTGGACACTGAGGGTCAACTTATGGAAACAGACATTTATGAACAGAAGCGGTATGTGTCAAAGGCATTAGAAATAAGGAATGTGATGCTTTCATAATCTGTTCTACAAATGCAAATCTAAAGGTGGAATCAGCAAAACCTTTTAATTAGATTTTCAGAAGTATATTCCAGGAAAAAGCATTGACAATTATCTTATTCTCATTACCCAGAAGCTATTTTCCAGAAATTTCTATGCTGTGTTACAGAAAAATAGAGTTTTCCAGAACTTCCATGTGAAGTCTTTAGTCATTAATGCAATGCTCAGCTGTGACCCTACTTTGAAAAGGAAACCCATATGACATTTCATTTTCTCACATTACTTTTTGCAGAAGTTACCACTTATCTAGTACAACAAATCTGGAATTCTAAACATCCTGAGTTATCCATGAACGTTTTCTTCCCAAATTGTCTCTTGGAGTCAATGAGACTAACAACATATCTCACTATTTTTCCTTCTCATTATCTCTGGAAATGCTCTATGATGTTCTGTTTTCTGTAGCATCCACTCACATTTTCCTGCGTATTTACACTTCCAGTAGACTTTACACACTAGCTTTAGGGTTTTTAGTTTATTTTCTAAGTCCAGTAAACTGTGATGTATTCTGTGTGTATGTGATGTGATACATTAGCACTTTCTTTGTGATGTAGATGGATATGTGTCATATGCACATACATTGCGCAGGTAGGCCTATAGCAAAACTTGGGAGGATGGAAGTGAGATGAGCAAGCTCCTCCAAACCTACTCTGATGACCCAAGACCCGTCAGACATTACCTGTTACTTGCACCTCAGGACAAGTCTATCAGGCACCTGGATTTCCCTGTAAACTTCAGAGTCATCCAGACTCTCCAGTGCTGCAAAGTGCAGTCATACCACAGCAGGCTTCTTGGTCTCAGCTCCATGCTAACATGTCTCTTGCAAAGAGGCTTGGAAAAGGATCCTCAAAGACATCTTTACAGCAGACTACCACAGTACCTGTGCAATGGGAAATAAGTCTCCCTAGGGTCCCTTTAAAGTAACTAGATCACCAGTCAGATTCTGAGCTGCTGCTTTCTTCAGAATTTCTAAAGCATTAAATCATATAAGCTATTTTTCTACCGACAGTTTGTAATCAGCCTGTTTCCACTGCTCATAAGAAAAACTCCAAGGTTTCTTCTTCTCACTGACTTGCTGCTCCGTACAAATAATTTTTTTCTTTCCTTTTCTCCAAGAAAACATAAGCAGTATTGTGGTTTCATATAACGATTGCTAAAGTCACTTAAAACGATATGATTCAATGTGTCATCTGCATCCACCAGCGGAAGCTCTAGTGAGCCTTAAATATCAAAGTGAGAGAAGGTTTGGCTGTTAATCTAGACAGAATGTAAGGGTTCTGAAAATGCCCATACTGGATGTTTCACTGGAAAACTGTAAAAAATGCATTCCATACTGCTTCCAAAATATCCCGCAGCGCTACCAACAGGGAAGCTGGGAGGCTTTTAGAAATCAACCTCAGAATTCTTCTGTTGTCTGTCTCCCTGGACATTTTGTTCCAAGATTAGCACTAGAAAACAAAAAACCCAAACCTTAAATAGTTTGACACAAATAGAATTAATATATAAATTGTTACCATTCAAGAAGATATTTTTCCAAACCCTATTTTTTCACAGATTTATGAAAAACAGTGTGCTAGCGCATGTGCTTTCGTATCAGAGCAACGGATTTGTAATTAGAAAAAATAAAATAGTGCACTTGCAAATTTCACATTCAAGAAGGCCAGGATATCATAGCTGTGGGAAGGACTCAAGGACTGATTGTTTTCACGGAGAAGTATGATTCCCAAGCTAGTCCTTTCTTGCTATAAAATAGCCAGTAGGTTAACCTCAGACCAGGCTGTAGCGGCACAGCTGTTTCAGCTGAAGAAGAGTGAGGCTATGTCTAGACTACAGGAACAGGCTGTGGTTCCCTCTGACCTGTGTGTCTGGGTTTTCATTCTGTGCAGTATAAGACAGGAGAGAAACACACCTGCTTGGACCTCAGGCTGAGCGTAAGCTACCTAGAAGAAACAGTATGGAAGCAAGATACCAGTCCCTGCAGCATCCTGAAAGTGGAAGTGCTACTAAATATCCTCTAGCAACTATCTCCTTCTGAAGATTTTATTCTTCATAGTTATCATTGTCTAAACCTCCACTGCTGACTTTGACCTATGCCTTTCATGTATGTATGTATATATTATCTATATTATCTAGAATATAAGGAGTGAGAAAAAGATTTAGAGATTATTATCTACCCTACTTCATGATGAGCAAAGTGCATAATTCTAGTTATTGTTCATGGTAATTGTGTGTACACAGTACTGCACTACACAGGAAATGTAATTCTTCTTCAGTGGTGAAGAAAAAATCGTACTTGTGTACCACAGCCGATGATTTGCCAAATTCTGGAAATCATACGCCTCCAATAGACACAAAGAAAAGTTTTTTCACTCAACAGCCAGCCACATTTAACTTTAGTGCAAATTTATAGAAAATGCATGCTTAAAAAATTCCTGAAGTGCTGTTCACAATATAGAGCAGTAGAAAATTTGACCAAATAGCTAAAACATGACAAACTGTCATGTGCTCCAGTATATCTGCATACCTATGCTTAGGAAACCATAAAAAGATCAAAATCAAACTACATTCATTCTGAAAATAACATGTTCCAGACACAAACACCAACAGAGCCACCAAGTCTTCTAATTCAAATAAACCACCACCTTTTGAAATGTATAAATCACTAGTACGAACACGTGTTAAAACTAAACACAGACGAACACACTACAATAATTTTTTCCAAGTGCAACTCTTGGAATCGTATAAGTCACTGTGGTTTCCAAGCAGACAAATGGCCTGGAAAATGAAAAATAAATTAGTTCTGTGACTAACTGGAGTCAGAGACTGGAGGTCAGACTTGGTTCTGCAGTTGACCCTGGTGACCACTAAAAGTCCAGCTTGGCTTACAGTACAACTTTCTGTATTTAAGCGTTGTTTACAGTAGAGAAACACTGAAAGTGTACAGTAGAAAACTTCCTCTAACAAATCTAAAACACATGCCAGTTCATAGGCAAGTAGTGAACTTATAAGCAGCCAAGCTGAAAGTTTCAAAGCCTTTTGGTAGGACCCTGCAACGTAAGATTGGAAACATTATAATAAACACCTCTGCTTTTAAATTTTGTTTCTTGTCTTAAGATGCCTGAAAAATGGATCAGCTTCATAAAGGGTTTCATCTCTCCCAGTCTTTCTCATCACACAAGTAAAAATGTCATTCAGCTTTGAGCATACTTTGCTCACGTATGAAACTTCTGCAGTGTCTTAGGGTGAAGAGAGTTACACTTGTGTGTAAGATTTAAATAAGGCACTTCAGAATCAGACTTCTTATTTTTCACACAGAGAACAATATGATATTAATTTAGCACATTGGCTTGGACTTGTAATGGCTGATATTTTCATTGTGTTGTTCAAAGTATTTTGCTCCCTTCATAAGTGTTAAAACTGTTTGTAAAACACATCTGTTTCCTTGCATCATGTAATCAATGAACATAAGCTCTGTTTGTGAAGCACCACACATAGAACAGGTTATAAAATTTCTCAAATCTCTGATGAGCATGAGACTCTCTAATCAGAGAAAAGTCAAGCTCTTCATGCAACAGGAATTATTACTGTTACTACTTGAATACACTTGTAGCCATTAAAGAGGAAATTATTTCCCAGTGGGAAAAAATCATTAAGATCAAATCTTTCACTGCTGCTCAAAGTCCCAAGTAAACAGGTGATGTGATAGATGGGGGAGATGACTTGGAGGGAGCAAGCTGGCTGAAGAGATCAGGTAGGAGCAGATGCAACCCTGACTACATGGCAGAGAGAGAGGAAGCTGCACAGTCACCAAGCTCACATCCCCTTGTAGGTATTAGGGTAGATTGGTGCTTGTCTTGATCAGCTGGACTCCAATTTTCATTTTCTTGCTACCTTTCTAGTCTCATCTGGCCTCTTCCGTTTTCTTCCTCTGCACCTCACTCAACCTTTCTGTGCATCCCTGCTACTTCCATACCAGATGCAAAAGAAAGCCGGGCACTGCTTTTTTCTTAGCCTGCAGAAGGGACGGCAATCACAGTAGCTCCCAAGTACTGAGGCATTTTCGAAAATGTTGGAGGTGTTATTTACAAATTGTCCCTATTCCCAACACTGATCTATGAGAGTTTGAATGCTTTTGCTGGTCTTGCCTCCAGTTAATTCTCAAAGCATTGTGGATTCCATTTTAAAGCCAATCATATCACAAAAATAGCCTTCCAGAAACTGTCTCTTCAAGAGCTGGAAGCTGGGATTTTTCCATGACTAATAAATTCCATGTCTGTTTAATCTATTTTAATTACATTGATGCATCCATCTTTCCCCTTCCATTGTTAAGCATGCCACTACCAGTGCTTAAATGAGTACTTCTGTCCTTGTTTGCCTCTAGCTTGGAAATGTCAAGGGCAAGGACCCTTTACTTTCACTGTTTGCCCACAGGGTAAAATAGACTCTGACCTCCACTGTCTTAGTCATTAAAACCCAGAAGTCATTAATGACCCAGAAGTCATTAAAAACAGAAAGATTTTCAGCATAAAATACATTTATTTCTTGGACATTGCCATAGGCAGACAACTCCTCTTTAAATTTGTGACAGTAGTATCAACTGATCAAGCACCTATAAAAATTCCTCATACTGCATAAATTAGGAAACTAGTTTATCTAAGCAAGCTTTTGGGGAAATGTATGAACCCAGAGATTTTGGGTTTTCATTTCATAGGCAGTGACATGGAAGATACAGAGGGACTTGCAGAACAGACACAAACCCAGTATGTATGGATCAGAGATAATCCAGTCCTTATGAATCAGAAAAGTTTCTGGCAAGTCATACAAGTTTCCAACCAAAAACCAGACTCTGTTTATTTAGGGAAGCCTGTGGGGGACTACGAAAGCCCAGTATGTTTGTAGCACAATATATATGAAATTCAAGGGGATATTTGGCTAGCAGCACCACTGGAAGAAATAACACGAATATACACAGAAATAGATCTTAAGCTTGTTGGTAAGTTGACAGGCAAAAGGTATGGGCTGGCCACGTCCAAAGAATTTTCCACTTTTTCAGCAGCGAGACAAAAGACCCTACCAAATGCTAGATTGTATGACAGAGAGGAGGCAGGTAGGAACGCCAAAGGTATTGAAGTGGCATCTGCCAATATTTCAAACCATCTCTACAGTTCTTATCTATGCCAGTAGATGGAGAGGGCGTAGAACGGAAAGGACCCCCATCTCCAATGCAGTGAATGAGACTCGTGCCATGGTGATTGTGTGAACGTCTAGCTTAGCTGATCACAGTACAGAGCTGATGCCTTCAATATACTGCCAAAACCCCAAAGCCCCTGCCAGTCCCCAGGCATTTGTACAGTCCTGCTGTCAGCTCCTCGTCTCCCTCTACCATGCAGAGTAGAGCAGATGGCCATCGGAGTCAAGAACTGAAAGACCAGTTCCCTCACCAACAAAATCTGCTGTTCACTCACCCCAGGAAGCGCACAGTAGCTAGCCAGCTGTTCTCTTGTGCTTGGGATGCAGAAAAAAAGGATGCTTACAGGGTATTTAATAAATAGTTCAGCCTTTAGTAGGTCCCAGAAGAAAAAGATCTAATAACAAAGAAAAACTTTCTTTTTCATTTTCCTAGGTCCTTCTTGAGTGGCTATTACAAGTCTTAATTCTCCCTAGAGAAGATACTACCTCACTGTTGAAAAATGCTGATTTAGAATAGGTCCCTAGGCTAACTCAGCTTAACTCTACTACTGTGTATTAATAACTCTCTCAGGTACTTTAAAAAACATACTGCTTTGGATTAAATTAAACCAGAATCTTATTTTAATAATAAGAGGGAACAGAAAAAATAAAGTTTGGCATGCAAATGAAAAAGGTGTAAGCTATCTTAATGTGCCCACCATAGGTGATGATATTAAAACACAAAGTTTAACTTTTGATTTGGGAAAATAATATTCCTGTCATCAGATTTTCTCTACTTACATTTTATTAATGTTATAAAATACTTTTTGACTAGCAGTTGATGAGACGTGGAAGGAAAAACCCTTACAAAAAAAGCCACATAAAAAGAGTTCAACTTACACACTGTTATTTTTTCCTAGTTATTAAAACTAAAATTTCCATTTATGAGTGTCCCTGGAGCACAGGTTTCCAATATCAATTAATTGTTAATACAAACGTAATTAAACTACATTGCCAATAAATTGTGCAATATTAGTAAAACCACGGAAAGTTACAGAAACAGTGTAAAATAATGTAATAGAAGGGAAATGGCTAAGACTCTGAGTATGAAATTTATGTCTTTTCTGCTTTGCAGTGTGAGCTCATCAGAGGTCATAAACTAGGTCCTGGACTCAGGCCAAATTAAAATTTAGATAAGAGAGCCTAGGAGTTACAGGAAGATGTATTTTTCTCACTTGGTTAATGTCAACCTATTGCCAGAGGTAGAAATACCGGACTGCTGGAAGCATCATATTTCAACTGTCATATAACGTGTACGTAATGCTTAAATGTGTCATGAAAAATGTCACACCACCATTCTAACTTAGAACATACATTAGCCTTGCTGTGTTGGTCAGACTCTCTCCAGAGATAAACACATTTTTCGTAGCCCACACTTTAATGGGCTAGAATCTTCTTATTAGTTTGAATTTAATTTGGATTTTTTAATCAAAATTATCTGTATACCAATTAAAAAAGCACATGTGCTCTGAAGAAATTAAAAGCAAGTCATCCTCAAAACATCCCTTCATTTGTGATTCTTTAACCTAAGCTAGAAACCAATATTCTTAACAGTGCTATGCAATCAAAAATGTGTTTGGTGTTTCTGGTGATCAGTAAATCCATGTTCTCATTCCCACTGCAGTGAATATTACCACGAGAAAAGCAGAGTCAAGAGTCAATACCATTAAAAGTCAGGAACCGTGTTCTAGTTATGGCTTCCTGTGTTATCTGAGCAACTCTCATAAATTCTCCAGACCTTGCCTTCTTATTCTGTAACATGGTGGTCACATGGAAAGCTGAGATTTTTAATACATGTTTGTAAGTCACTTGGTACTGCAGAAGACAGTTTAGAACCCAACATATACATGCCAAGGCTTACAGTCAACAAACAATTTAAGTTTGCAGTTAACTTTAAGCCTTTCAGCTTGAATTATTCTGTGATCCTATGATCCTGTGCTGAAATCCTACTGAAGCTGGAGGTAAGACTTGTCAGCTATAAATGAAAACCATTGGTATTTCAGTGTATTCTTTGCCCATGTAAGTCTTCAATCACAAGTCACATAAAGGAAAGCGCTGAATGAATGGGTAGATGCTGCTGAGAGCTCTGCTGTGCTTATCACTGGAGCTTGTCAAAAATTTAATTTCTGTGAAATGAAAGATATTTCAAAAGCTGTCAGTGAGATTCATTTGTCAAGTTTGCTTCAGGATTTGCATCACAGCAAATGTGGATGAATATAATTGAAGCCCTGAATACATAATTCTCTAAGAGCACATTAAAGCCTATTGTCTCCGACACAGTCTTCCCAAATGTATTTGCAGGAGGCAGGTATCTCAAATTATAGCCCCTTACTATAGCCTCATACAGTATTTAAAATATGGTGAAGATTTTTAAATATAATAGAAAACACACTCTATTCACCCACATGTCACTCATAAGACTCAGACAACAGGATAGTTTTAGACTAATATTTACTGGCGCCTTGAGTCTTGTTGAACACCAACCAGTTTGGCATATACTGTCCTGTGTGGAACAGGCACAAGGCTGCACTACTTCTGCATTCGGAGAGGGACTGCATCTTCCCATTTTCATCATGCCTAATGGAAGTTGTTCAGTTTTTTAGTGTTTTTCTCACAGGAAAATGCCTTTTTTATATATACCATGAAACTACCTTCAATACGGAAACTATTAGTCCAATCGAATATAGAATTTAGAAACTAAAAAAAAAAGTCATAAATTGAATAGACTATTTGACAATGAGATTAATACTTAAAATCCCAAACCAATTTCATTTTGTTCCCCACACTGTGAGTATATAACTATTTAAACAGTTCTTGGAAGTTATTGTGGCTGTTTACGTATTTAGTCTAGTTCTCCTGCTATTGACAATTAGTTCTTTCAAACAATAGCTAGCAACAAAAGAGTTAAAAAAACTGAGTTTCTTTCAAAAGACTGATACTATCCAGGTGTTCAGCTATCTCGGAAAAAGGCTTTTGAGAGATACGCTGTCCGCTGTAAATATCATTAGGAGACAGATTAGGCAGTGTTATTCAAAACTTTAGTAAAATACAGGGATAATGAGAAAAACATTGTTCAAGTTCAGTGGAATAAATTGCCAAACACGTGATGTCCAGAGTGCTGGACTGTCCATATTGCCGGCAGCAGGCTTGTAACGTCTCATGCAGAGACAAAGGCGGTATTAGGTTCTTCTGTCCTAGGCACGCTAGAAACACGTTAACTGCTACTCTGATGCTATAAAAGATTCTGTGTTAGTCACATAAAAAGTATTTTTCACTTATTCCTTGAGGATACAGCATCCTTACAATATCTTGGTAATTTTATTCAAGCTACAGTACCAATGTGTTAACCCTGACTTGTTGTATGACACAGTTCTGGTGCAGAAAATAGTAGCAATCAGAGGTCTCCAAAGGAAGAGCACTGATGTATAGCTTTTAATGTTCTGGCCCTTGCAATTAAGCTCCCTTGCATCCGATTTGGTTTGTATAATAAAACACTGAGCTGCTGAAAAACAGAACAAAACAGGAAAAAAAGAACCCTTTTGGTAAACTGCTAGGAGAAAATGTCACCTCGGCTAAAGGACGCAATCATTCACAGGTGGGATTATCTGGGGAGGTGTATGTTTTCACAGGGGAATTTACATACAGCCAAAAGAAGCCACCACACAACAGTTTGGGTGGGAGAGCGGGAGTTTTTAATGAAGCAGTAAAATAACTGCGTCTGTTTGTAGTTATTGGGTTGTTGTGCTTTTTGCTTAGTAGGTCAACACACTGTCATCTTGTTAATTTGTGTCTGGGCCTATCACGCAAAGGCTGTTGCTTCACAGACGGTTTCAATCAGAGCAGTCAAACCAGCAAAATAGGACATCCTGGTCGGAATTACTTTCTCAACCTCATTTTGATCTGTTGCTTTTTCAATCAGTCTTGGCAGATTTCATTATAAGTTATTTATTGTAGCACGCACATTTCACATGACATAACAGTTTATGTAAGAAAAGTGTATATTCAGTCACAGAAAAAACCAAGATGCAAAATACTATTAGTCAAAGAAATAGCATTAATCACAACTCATGCATCATGAAACAAAGATAGCTAGTGTACTTCTACTGCAGTCTTCATTTTTCTTGTTGTATTCCTTGTAAAGGTATTCTATAATAAATACAATACCCTCTTCTGGCCTCTCAGAGGCTGAGCTGCATGACAAGCTGATTTTTCGCTTTCCTGGTCAAACTGGAAAAAATATTTCAAAGTAAATCGGAAGCAGCCTAACATAGAAAAGAAATTTCCTTTAAGCAAACTCCCTCTCCGAGAAAGAAATGAAAGAACTCTTATTCTGTGTTTTTAGCTTTAAAATTTTACAAGCAAATTTCAAAACAAAATGTCTTTCCAAACAGAAACAGTAAAATATCTCAATTGGAAACCTTTGAAATAAAACATGTAGCTTTTACAGAAAAAAAAGTATCAAACTTTCAACCAAAATTATTCCCTAACTGTTGCAGGAATTCTCAAGTAGTTCCGAATGAAACTGTATCTGTGTTTTTCAGTGAATGAAATATCCATCAAAACTTTTTTGCTCATCTCCTTCTTCTAGTCTTCCACTCTTTTCCTCTGGTTATTCCAAGCAAAGGATTCTTCTCATCTCAGCAACCCTTAATAGAGATTAATCTCCCCTAGATTTCATCATTTTATATAACTCTTTGTTTAGCTAAAGGCAAACTTATTTCTGTAAAATCTTAAGACTTCTTTTCAACTAAATAAAACTAATTACTTGCAATATTTTAATATCATAATGAACTTTTAAATCTTTAATAAGTCGAGTGCGTGCATGTATATGTCAGCCTGGAAAGGAAACAGGAACTGCAGCATGGATGAAGGTATGTGAATTTGTTTCTAATACAGTTTGTGCTTAAGTGTTATTTTCAGTTATTAACTAGATTTCTCAGTATCAAATCTTAAAAACTCATTATGAGGACAAATTGATGAAATATGTTTTGCCCTTGTTGTGTGATTTTACACCTCTCAGAATATGATCTTGACCCAGCTCTACTTGAAACCATAACAGATGCAGTTTCTACTGTAGTATCCATACTGACAACAAGTCACTAAATGAGTGACTTATTCTTTGTAGCTATGGAGCATGGAATATACTGAGTGCATTATGTTTATTTATGTAAGGAACGTAATTATGCTATTCAAATATAAGAAGAGCAAAAAGGTTTAACTAATCATTTGCTCTTGAAAACATGAATTTCAACTTTAAGCACGCAAATTCACATTGCATTCCTGTACATACACAGTTCTGTATTGTACCCCAGGCTGTACATGTTGTAAGCATCATTCCTTAGTGGCTGAGGAAAGACCTGGGTGTGCGCAGCTGTGCTGTCAGTACAGGTAACAGGCTATTTAAGAAACTGCAAATCTGTCTGGTTTTCTTGTAGTTCGTGTCAACAGGCAATCAAAAGACAATGGCATGACTGGAACTGAGGCTGCGTTACTGGTGCTGCCTTGCTCGCTAGCTACTGTGGCTACTGTGGTTGTGCAATTGGCATCATCTCAGCTTTTAGCTACTGTGGTTACATTTAATGATGTTGCCTTCATTGCCAGCTACCAGGCAGCTTTGGTGCCTTCTCGATTTACTGCGAAGAGCTACCGCTTTTGCTGCATTTTTTCTTTGCTGAGCTACTGGCAGGATCCTGCTGTGGTCCAAATCTTGGGATTTCTTCTCGACCCCATGCTTGTTACTGCAAAGTGTTCATTCATTTGGAGCTTCAAGGTCCAACCTGACATCAGTGTGTCAGTGCGCTGTTGATGGATATAGATGGAACGTATGTTTTATGAGAGATAGATGGTATTTAGGAGTTTCAAAGGTACATATAGAAGTTAGACACCCTTTTTTTTGGTATTTCCTTGGGAAATGACCACTCTCTAATTCCTTGTGGCTTCCCTAAAGGCAAAGGAGTTCTCCTATAACCACTTCAGGCTACAGTAGCAACAGAGCTTTTTGCTGTAACCTGGTTAACCCAGAACTTGCTGAATATTTAACTCTCTAGACTGGAGCTTTCTTGCAGATTTAAGAAGTTGTTTCTTCTTTTTGGAATGCTCTGCAGCAATGCTGCCAAACAGTCAACAGCCACATCAGGGTGAAGCAAGAAAACAGGAGATGGCTTGAGAAAACCATGTTTCTAGGACCTGAGTTATGACAGGACATAATTCACTAGTTACTAACTCAGAGTTATACTCAGACCATTTTGCCTTTGTAGGCACTTAGAGAAAACAGAACAAGGGTGGCCAGATCAAAGGTAATCACACATGAACGCTCTTCAAAAGCAGAACTTTCTGAAAAAGTGATGGTCATTCCAGTACATAGTTTTCCCACTTACAAAATATTTTCCCTATTTAGTCTTTGATTTTAGGTTAGAAACTTATACCTTATAAAAGAGACTGCATCTGTGCTTCATTAGACGGTAAATTCAGGGGAAGGGTGAGGGAAAGAGAAAAAATCTGAAGTGTTTCTCCAAACTTCTCTGGATTCTCCCAGTGGGACTGGCAAATGCAGGAGGTGAAAGACAGAAATGAAAGATTAAGAAAGCACATCTCAAAGAAGGGATAACACATGGAGTAGAAGATCTGCCACAAAACACTGATACAGTCCATCATTACTCCTAAATTTTTGCTTTAGAAAGCATGTGTTTCATTTAAAAAAAATATTTTATTACTTATATAAATCAGGTTTAAAGCCACATAAAACCTAATAAAGACAAAAGACTGACTGTTAATTAATAATCTAATTGTTCTTGTTATATCAGGACCATACCATATCCTAAGTATTCTTTTCTTCCTAGTTCAGTCCTCCATCATGAGACTCCCTTTCAGAAACACACCGTTTACCCCTTCAATTTCTTTTTTTCTGTTCTGTCACACATCTTCCTACTCATCTGATTTTACATTCTGACAACTGTTTCATACCATATGTCCTTGCTTTTCCTCCACCACGATTCGTATTTGCCAAATGTCTTTTTTTTCCCTCCAAGTTATTTCTTGGCCCACTTTTCTCAGTGGCTGTAGTGCCAGCTAGCACTTCTTCTGTGTTGTCTTGTTTATTCTGCACTTACTTTTTTCCATGTTCCCCTTGTGCTTCTTATTTCTTTAAATTTAATATGATGTTTATGAAATAACTAACACCACACGTCTTAGCACTTTCTTCATATTTTCTGCTGAGAACAAGAATCATGGTTTATTTTTACAAAATGTAACCATGATTAGTAGGTTTAAAATTGACCAGTCACATCCTTTAAATAATCTTTTCCAAATGTCCATGTCACTTACTGTCCAGTTCTAAAATAAGGAACATAATACTTAAAAAAAAAAAAAGAGAAGTAAGAAAAAAAAATAATGGGTCAGTTTTTATTTAAAATTTTAGATAAAATCACAGGACAAATATATATGTAACTTCTTCCAGCTTTTTGATAAATGTACTGTAATAAGCAAGTACTCTCTGTCTTCTGTATATATTAGCACGAAAGCTTCTTATGAAGCTCTCCACTCTCGTGGGGCAATAGACAAAAATAAGTACATTCTGGCTATGCTATTGGCAGTGTCTCTACCACATAAATTCACTGTTAGTCCTTTTCCCACAGGAAGAACAAATTTTGGGTTTTGTGTACTTACCTGTATGGGAAATGGCAGTTGCCTGATATGTCCTTGTGAACACACAGAAAGATTGCCAGTGTACATGGTTCAACATGGCACTGTCCAACAACCCCTGGGAATGAAATCTTATCATAACAATGTACAAATAAAAATGAATCAAAACAGCAAACAGAAGTGAAAGCCATGTTACATGAATTTCATCCTCAAAACAAACATGTCATTTTGCCTTCTCCAGTTCAGCCATGAAACCTACCAGATTTTACTTTCCAAAAAAGAGCCTTAGTTCTCCCCATGAATTAACATAACCTCTCCTGTCAAAGGACATCATTCAACCAGAAGTCCATCCTCCATCCTGGATATCTGCTCACCCAAATGCCACGCTCTGGGAATACTGGCTACAGAGAAAGAGTCTAACTCAAAAGGTGCTCACCAGCTACTGTCTCGAAGATGTTTTGTGTCACTCCCTGGAACTTCAGCTCTAATAAGTCAAATATCTGAAGCTTATTTCCCCTCCTCAACCTGATGAAAAACGAAGAGAAGCAAACGAAAGAACAGGTACAAACACCCAAAGTTGGAGTAATGCTAACTCACTGCCAGAGATCAGCCTGGGCTTCTCTGGTGCAACAGTTTTCTACATTATCGCAAAAGCATGTCCATATCACAAAAGCATGTGCACATCTCAGTGTCCAGGGATATAAGCGCCTAAAAGAGGAAGAACTTCTTCCCTCTGAGGGTGACGGAGCACTGGAACAGGCTGCCCAGGGAGGTTGTGGAGTCTCCTTCTCTGGAGATATTCAAGACCCGCCTGGACAAGGTCCTGTGCAGCTTGCTGTAGGTG
>Ga0065711_1036333_pt1 | contig 21118 bp, 13 predicted proteins | sample Hoacrofraction12_FD_59098 | JGI IMG/M metagenome (GOLD analysis project Ga0065711, IMG submission 59098) | Hoatzin crop microbial communities from Cojedes, Venezuela - Epithelial fraction 12 v2 (version 2) | ecosystem: Host-associated > Birds > Digestive system > Esophagus > Crop | place...
GAGGGCCCGTCCCGAGGCGCCCGTGCGAGGGGAGCCGGTGGGCGAGCCGCAGCCCCTCGGCCGTCACGCACCCCGGGACACCCCGCTCCCCTGGCCCCGGTACTCACTGCCCATGGCGGCCGCCGGACGGGAGCGCGGAGCGGGCGGCGGCGGCTGCCTCGGAGGGACACGTCAGGGATAGAGCCCCCTTCCGCTTCCTGCCACGCGCCGGGCTCGCCGGGCGCCGCCGCCACTGCGCAGGCGCCGTCCCTCAGCAACCGCCGCCCTCCGCCGCCGAGACGGCAAAGCGCCTACAGCTCCCATCATGCACTGCCGCCAAAGTGACCTACACCCTCCGAGGAGGGCGGAGGGCCCCTGATCCTTATTGGCTCCCCGCGGGCCTGTACGACAAAGCAGCTGACGAGAAGGCGCGCGGCTTGCTGGGAGTTGTAGTCTTGGTCGCCGTGGCCGCCATGTTCATGAGATGTAGGACTGGCATCTGGGAAGGGCCGTGGCCGGGCCCTGAGGTCGTAGGTTACTTTGAGGAACGCGTGTTTTAACTGCCAGAAATCTTGACCTTGGTTTAAGAGTTCCCGACGGATAAATACATAACTAAACACTCAAAATTTGTTTTCTGTTTTACATTTTTATAGTGGAATGTTGTAGGCCTTTTGCTGTGGTTAAGAAACTCCCTGCAGCCCCCAAACCAAACGGCAGCCGGTGGTGTCACGCAGTCACTGCGCACCTGAGGCTGGGCTTCACATGCCCAGATTGAGCTGGGCTTCTAATAAAATGCGAAACACCGGTGAAAATGTGAAACACTGTGCCATGTGTCAAAGAAGTCACGGTACATCAACACGTCACTGTGCCACCCAGGAGCACCAGCAAGTGAATGGTGCTCAGGTGGACTTCCTGCTGAAGGTGTTTCTGTCTGAGAGTCACCTGATGTCCTGTGTACTTGCCAGGCCTTATAGAGGGAGTTATCACCAATGTGTAGACTAAAGGTAAACAGACATTAGAGGAAAAAGAAAAGCAAATAGAGGTGTTAATACAGTGCATTTAGAGTCAGCATATAGGTTCAGTGAAACCTATAATGGCTTCCACAAATCTCCCTGTTATTTTCTAGGTACTTAGGTATGCTTCGTTTGATTATTTGATCCCTACTTTTCTGAGATTAACTTTAAAAGACTAGTCCTAATTCCCATTTCCCACTTTTTTCTTATCGCTCTCTTTTTTTTTTTTTTTTAATTGGTGGACAGTATATTTGCTCTTCTCCAGGTTTCTGAAACCATGCATCTCCTCTAGGAATTACTGAAGACATCTACCAATGGGTCTGAGAATGTTTTAGTCAGTTCCTGTCCAGAGCATCTTATTTCAAAACATCCAGTTTATCAAAACTGGTTTTAACCCACACATTTCTAATTAGAGATAAAACAATTGCTTTCCAACTGACATGCTGTCTTGCAGAGTTGATTTGCCAAGACCGTTTTGACTTACTAACGTGGGCACTGTGCCTGATTTCCCAGAGCTGACAGGTGGAAAAGAAGGAAGAACCAGCAGTGGTTTTGTGGAAGTCTGGGCAAGGAAGCAACAGCAGTGATCCAGGGGATCACTGAATTTAATAAAATAAGGCAAACTGTTGTGAGAGATGCTGATAACATCACTATGCCAGATCACTGCTGTGTTAGAAAAGATAACAAGGCTTTATCCTTCTCTAAATGGCTCATCTGCTTTTAGCCATTTAGAAGTCAGGCATCTTGGTAGTTGTCCAGACTCTCTGTGGTCAATGGAGATACAAGTGGGCACCTCTGGAGACATACTCACTCTGCCTATTTTACACATCTGTTTTCAGAGTATATGACTCATCCTCCAGAGGTTTCTATCTCTATTGATCATAGAGGGAACTAAGGTGGCCACTTCAGACTGGATACCTGTATTTTAGACATTTGATGTTAGAAGAGATGAATACCACTCATGAAGATTAAAGGTGTCTTCTCAAAAGTGTTATCTCTGAATCAAGCTTGGGCATTTTTGAGAGTCTGAGGGGAAACTCAATGTACTGTTTCTATTGTAATTGCTCTTCTGATAAACAAGACAGTATCAATCTTCTAGGGTCTCAGTCTATTTCCCCTCCACAGTAGAGGGGAATCCATCTATCCTTAAAAATTTGCCTTGTGGGATACAAAGTCACACATGGGTTTTGTGCTAGTAGCCTCTATCTGCGCCATAAGAATAGATTAAAAAAAAATAGTTATTCTTTGCATGGCCCACCTGTCAGACTTCTTGGGTTCCTATTGTTTTTAAAAATAATTTTACATCATAAGATAATTTGGTTTCCTACTGAAAAGAACCTTACAATTACATAGAATTGACTACTTACACATGGAAGCTGAAGACTCATTAGTTTTTGCTTATGTCTCTATTTTGTCCATACTGGGTCTGAACAACTTCACATTTGGGGTGAAGAGGGTACAGTCCTACAGCTGAAATTTGCTGCTGAAATTCATTCTAGGTAGAAAAAACAGCTGATGAAAGCTAGCTTTCTTAGGTCCTTACAGTGGAAAAAACACTGTTTTGCCAGTTGAAGTAAAAAAAATAGAGAGAGGAACCAAGTTCAGCTCTTTTGTATGATCAGCTGTCACTCTGCAGAGCAGAAGAGCAAAAGAAACTGACGGTACAGTTATTGGGGAATTATTACAGTAAAGCCACGTGAGACACTGGGTTGAATTTTGGCCTGATGTGACTCCCTGACTTTAACAGTTTATCTTGGGGAGCTGTTTTGGCAGCCAGTTGCAGACTGAGTGACAAAAATGGAATTTGATACACTAGGACTGATTTTTACACTGTGTTTGGGAAGCACCTACTACTGCAAGAAGACTCAGCTTAGAGAGGTGCCAGCTGGTACAACTGGAATGATGAGGAGGAGAAGGGGGAGGAGGATACCATGTAATTAATAAACTGCTCTTTAGAGAACAGCAACATCTGAGAAGCAGACATAGATTTTAAACAGCTTGTTCTTTTCATGGTTTGCTATTCTTCTTTGAACCAAATCAGTCCCTCTTATGTAACCAAGCTAATCCTGCTTCGGAAATAGTGTAATTTAGGACCATTAAAAATATTAATATTCACTTACTGGCTCTGAAGTTTGTTAGCCAGTGTGTTCCACTGTTTCATACAGAGCAAATCTTCAGCATTTACTGCAAAATTATATATCTCAATAAACCTCTATTGCATTAGTACAAAGTTGACATTTAATTACTGCTTTTGAAACTGGGCTTCGCTCCGTGGCGACTGACTACAGACACTGGACCCAACCGTGCTGAATTGTACCATGATGCAAACAATAAAGACTGTATGATTGCTTCAACAGCCAGAGGTAAAAAGCAGAAAATAGGGGTGGTGAGTTGAAATGGGGAGAGAAGCACAGATGAATTTTTCCCTGCCTCCAAATGGTTCTTTTTAGTTGTAGCAGCACTGCTCGCAGAAACTGGCTACAATTTCTATTTGAAGAGAACACATTCGCCACGTCTGTGACACGCTCACGCTCTGTTCCCACACCAGGACATTTTATCAGTGTGTCCAAGCTTGCACCTTGCGTTGAATAAAGGCCTTTTTTTACCAAGCAGGACAGAGGAGACGCTCCAGCTGTCGTTACACCAGGTCTCATAGCACCTGTGGGCTGGGATCGCTAGAGGGCATTACGAATCTATTCGTCTGCACACGCGTGTGTAAGTAAGTATACACACGCACACCAACGTTCACCTTACAAAACAGGGCTAGTTAATATTTGCCGCATTGGTCTGCGAGAGAGGTGCCGTGACAGCAACAGCCCTTTGCGCGCTGGGTCTGTCTGATAGCGTCCGTACGCAGTCGGCGGTTGTGGGTGTAAAACCCTGGCAGTGGCGGTCTGTCTAACCACAAGGTGGAGGAACTGCTCTACTTATGATGCCGTGGAAGACCTGCTTGACTTATGATGCCATCTCAGCTGGCATGAAATGTACACAACTGTGCCGGCAAGTTTTATTACTATCATTAGTTAATTGTTACAGTGCATCAATGCCTGGGGGTCCCATTCAGGACCAAAAGTCCTTATGCTAAGTGTGATATAGATACAGCCCGCAGTCCCGCCAGGAGCTTCCTGCAGGTAGATCCCAGTGCCTCGTGCAGCGCTCAGGTCTGCAGTCCTTCAGGAGATCACTGTGATCTCTTTCTCTGCGTAGTATAGCTATACTGTTAGAGATCTCTCCGATTCAGTGAGGCTCTCCAAAGAGATCGGCGCGTGGGGAGCTCCAGGCAGTCGTGCTCAGATGTAGCAGCTGTATCTCCAGTGCTCTGACAGAGCGTTCCAGGGAGCAACCACAACGGTGACATGCTTTACCTCCCCTTCGCCTGCCACCCCCATGCTGTCTGTCAGGCTGTTTGACAGTTGCTCGTCAGATGTCCTTGCAGATTTATTTACCCAGGTAGATGAGCTCTAGAGGCGGTAGTATGGGTGAAACAACTCAGGTCACAAGTGGAAGCTCACGGTCTGACTGGTAGGTGACCATGGACATAAGGATGACCTTCAGGGAACCCTGGGTAGACAGCATTTCTAAAACAAATGGTTTACTATGCCGCTAACCTAAAAGAGACTTAATTGCTAGCTCCTTTAAGGTGATCAGCCAAACTCCATTGATTTCAACAGAGCTAGAGCTTCCCTTGTAGTCTGTACTCAGGAGATAATCTCCCAGCTTGCCTGAGAAACCTGAAGCAGCGTGCCAAAAGGCAGACAGGAATCTTCCATAGTGGGGAGATGCCGAGAGCCACATTTCTAGGTGAAGAATCATGGAATAACTTTTTCTTACATAGATTTGAACTTTATTACAGGGCGATGAGAGGTGCCATGTGAAAAGGTCTTTCTGTCTAACTGAAACAAAGAAATGAGTGAATTAATTTTTTTATAGCCAATCAAACCCTCTGATTCCTTAACAGAAGGGCCTTGAAAAAGTGTAAATTCCTTCTAGCCTAGCTGATTTCCAGTTGAAGATATGTGCTCTACAAGATGAAACCTGCTATTTCTATAAGGCCTGAAATTCATCTCTCCGAAGTCCAGATGAGTAAGAAGTGCACAATTTCATCCTATCGTGAAGATCATACGGTGTTTCATAAGTATGGGTATTTCCAAAAAAATTCCATTTTAGATATCTAAAATGAGATGCCCAAACCACTGATTAAATAGAATTGCCCTAGATACATCAAAAGAAGTAAGCTTAGCTTCCCCACCAGGCATAAGTCCAATATTGCAGTGCACAAAAGAATTTCCAACATCATTATCAGGACGTGAGAGGTTAACTTAATGTCTTTGTACTGCTTTGCATGAAATGTTTTGAATCCTGAACTGTTATGACTCACACCCCTATTTCTCCAATTTGTTCACCCAGGCGCTCCTAGAACATCACTTTATTCCGTGCATTTACGGCAATACTTAATAAAGTATCTAAAATACTTTATAATACTGTAACTTTAATCAGCCATGCTCCTAGCTGGCATCATTACAGCAGTACTTTCTCAATAACTAGGAACCTGATTTCTGACACAGACCTTCTATCTAACATGCACTTTCTGTAACACAAAGAGCCAGTGGCTAAACCCTGATCTTGTCAAAGAACAACAAAACTTCAATAGGACCAGCATTTCATCCTGTATCTTCGAGTGAAGCCTCAATATTTCAAGTAGAATCAAAACGTAACACGTAGTTTTGCAATGATAGCAGTGCTACTGATTCAGAAAAAGCTCTGTAATAAAGCTACTTTCTGTTTGCTAAAACGTGCTACAAGGGGGACAAATTATGGTAAAATTATGCAGATCAGCGAACAAGGTCAGGCGGATACTTGCCGCTGTCAGTACAAGCAATATGGGCAGTTGAGACATATGCAAGAAGAATGATGAGGTTTTACATCCTTCCTCAAGGGATGCCATGTTGGCTACTGCTGGCCACAGAACTCCAGACTAGATTGATAATGGCTGGTTCTCAGCTGACAGCCTACAAATTAAACCAGTTCATGGTGAACCAACAGGTGAATATTTCAACAAGACTGAAAGACCCACAGCTAATACAAGGTTGAAGTCTCTTTTTAACATCTAAATGCTTCCCACATGTTCTCTCCCTGCCTTTTTTAAGGTTTTTGAAGTCTCTAACATATTTTTTAATGTAAAAAACCTCCACAGAGTGGTTATTTTTCATGCCCTACTTGTTTTACTGTAGCTTATCTAACTGGGTTCTGTAAAAAATTATAATAGAGCTAGCTAACCCCAAAGCATTCATATTTCTAAGGATTAATAACTAGCTTTTGCTTGCATGATCTCTTTTTTAATCATCAAACTACTGACCTAGAACCATTGTTTAGAGAAAAAAAACACCAAACAACAGTGCGTGGAGTATTAAGAAAAAAGTGCCTGTGTTGGGAATATTGATGACAATTTCCTCTAAGTGCCTGTAGTCTAGTAACCAGATACATATAGTTCTGATAATGGACTTATTTGCATAAAAATCACTGACAGCTTGATTGTAACAGCCACTGCGTGGAAGTTGGCCAGGAGTAGAAATCACTGCTATTAACCTTCTGAGAAAGCCTTTACACCTTTGCGGAGACAGCTTTTGGCACAGAGCATTAATTTCATGTAGAATTTTATGAGGCATTAGCAAAAATACCTTTCATTCTAAAAACACATTGGACCTATATATGGGAATAGAAAAGTACCAATAAGAGGAGGCTGTCTGGTTTTCAAGTCATCAAATCTTAAATGACACTGGATCCCCTTAGTCCAGCTGGAATGTTCTGATGGTAGTCAAGAAAAAAACAACATGGACTTTGGACTTCTGCATCTGCATGGGCTGTTGTTTTTCAAATCAATATTTGGATATTAAATTTTAGTAAACTCATGCACACAGTGACATAGAGGTACACTCTGAATTTGTACATGAACGTGTACTGTCGTGGTGCACAAAAAGTGGGGCCTGAGCTTTGTTTGTAATTGCATAACTTTTTCATGCAAATGAAACATTTAATACATGAATAATTTTGTATGTAGTAATTGTTCTATGCATACTTGAAAAGAAAATGCTGTACATGTAAAATTATGCTTTTGATCCTAGAAAAGAACTGAATTCTGTTTATTTTATGGATATTTGCAGCTTGCTGAATAATTCTTCGAGTCTTTCAATTTGATCTCTTGACAACATCAGCTTTTAAATCCAAACTGTTTGTAAATTACCTTTTGAGCTGTTGTCTTGTTCTTTTTTGGAATTCTGAACAGCAGCAGAAATTCATCAAGTAAATTCTTTTCCTGGCTTTAAAACCAAAGCTGAAATCTGAGCTGTTCTGTTTGGTATACAGTGAATGAGCTTTGATTTGATTTTTATTGTATTTCATTCAAACTTTATTATAAAATATCTCCCAGGGACACTTGCATGAGAAACCCTTTGCAAGTAAAACCAGCACTGTATTTCCCATCTCCCATTTTTAAAGGTTATTATAACATTTTTATCATGCTTGCTTATCTCCGTAATATAGCACTGTACGGCAGGCAACTGCAGATGTTAGGTAATAGAGCTAGATGTCTCTGTAGGTTTTACTAATGGATTTTCTTTTCCCGTACTACAAAAGGGTTTCACTGTGTCATTAACCCAGTGACCAGCACTTCTGCAGTCTGGCTGTGGGCAGTCCCCAGGCAGCTATATTTCCACTGTTCTTTGACTCAAGTTTTGTCTCAACTGTTTTACTGGCACGAAGTTTGGTGTAGATTTTTTAACAAATGCCCCTCAAAGACCTACTATAATTTAAACAGAGCAGATGATCTTTGTGGATGGTTCAACAGTGGGTTTTATGTTAGGATTTCTATACTGTTATTCCCAGTAGCTGGTTCCTACTCTAGAATTGATCCACCCATATTTTTCAGTGGAACAACAGTGACTTTCAATATGTGGATAATTTCAGGTTTGTATTCAGGTTGGGCATACAAAGTGTTTTCTTGGTAAGTTTCTTTCCTTCTAAGAATTGCAGTTTGAATCCAAACTAGATATAAGTTAATCACATATCACTTCTTTTTAATTGACTTTTGATTACTATTTATCTCTTGATCTTAGAGAAGGCTTTTGTAAATGCTAATAGGATGACAGGCTTGGTTTGATCCTGCTCCTGTTACAGTCATTGGCCAAAAATCCTGCTGGGTCACATCCTCTGAGTGGCTCACATCCCTGTGGATCTCCTAATGCACTTTATAAAATGTATCCAGTAAATCCAATAACAACAGAAATATCATTAAATACACAGTGCACAGATGGCTCCGAGAAAAGCAAGCTACATCTTCACTTTGAATTTGTGCTTATAAAGATTTACTTTCCTTATAAAAGTAATCCATCTAAGTCTTTATCAAGATTTACCCATCTCAGCTAGGAAAATAAAACAGTAACTACAAGTTGATCTGTGCAGTGTCATAGTAGTAGAAGCACATTAAAATCCTCCTTAAGTGCAAGTAAGCAGGACACTGGCCAGCTGGAAAGAGCAAGAGAATAGTTAACACGCCTGAGTTTTATAGACACACCAAGTGGCTTAGCAGTCTTTACTGAACAGTTCTGTTATAATGGCTTGCCTCAAATAAGAAACAAAGAAATCAGATTAAAGACTGAGCTGCTTAGGACAGCAGCATTAGTATAGTAAATTTCCTGGCAAGATAACTATTATTTTGTGCATCAGATGACTGCTCCATGCTGCAACACTGAGCAAGGGTGGATTCTTAATCCATTTTGAAAAGTACTTAACAAAGACCTTTAGGAAGGTTTTATCAGCTATGAATACTGGAAAGAGGGTCAACTCCCTGTCCCATGGTTTCGTTCATATGCTATTTGGCATTGTTGTGTAAGGCCATCAGAAGCCATCGAGCAGTAAGCTATTAATGCGTGCGTCACGACAAGGGTTTGCAGGAATTTGACTATTTGTCCCCTGAAAGCACTCCACAGAGGAGGCTTTACAGTGGGCTAGCTGCAGAGCCAAGGTGAATGCTGGTGTGTTAGGGCACAGTTTGCGGAGTGAATTTTCGAGTGGTAGTGCTGGCACAGCAGCTGCCGTACCACACCCCCATCAGCAGGCACATGTTCCTGCTCTATGCCTCTCTTTGTGCTGTGCCAGTATAGGCAATTTTGCAGCTTTGTGGCAACATGGACTACAAAATGGTCTGGCTGCAAAAGACTTCTTCAAGTTCTGCAGCTGAACTACAGATTCAGTCTCTTTCATGCTCGTTTAGGAGTTCTGTCTGCAACATGAGTAAATATCTTAGTGAGCTTTAGTTGAGACTGGTAAGAGAAGATAAGAGCAAGTGAGCACGTAACAGCTTGGGCTTCAAGCACCGGCTGTCCAAGCCAGCTTGAGATCACACAGAATTGCTAGGGCAGCTGACACCTGGACCATTGAATCTTCACTGCTAATCATCAGGTCTGGCTTGGGTACATATATTGAGCTTAAAATCACATCTCACAACTGCAATATGGCTATAGTTTTGCTATCAACATACACTTAAGTACAGGTGTGTCCCAGCTGACAGAAGAGAGGAGCTGGAGTCTATCAGCCACCTTTAAAGGCCAATTTTCTTCTTACTTTTTTATCTTCTTACCTTTCCCTGTGTGCTTTGTGTTCTTGTAGACTGTTTAGTAGTTAAGTGGGCAACACAACCTTAAAAGGCATCATTACCAAAGGATGCTGCAGGGAATAAGCATATTCAAAATCCTTTAACCTTTGTATCTTCTGAATATAAGCTACAGTTCAAGACTTCAATTCAATTTGGAAAGACCTGTCCTATGAACAGCACACAGTTTAGTACAATATTCAGGGACAAGAACCATGTAGAGTCCTTTACTCTGATCCTTCCTAAAGGCAAAAAGGAAGACAGAGACCATGCACCAACTGTTACACAGTAGGATGTTCACCATTGCAGTTTTGACCTTGGCTATGTAAGAAGACTATGGATTTAGGCATGTCGTTATTTCTGTATGCGTTAGTCATAGCCATCTCTGGATATAATACTTGGCAAGATCAGTCCTTCCGTTGGTTTGCCTTCTAGGAAATGCAAAGGGTATCTGTTTTTGGGGGGAACATGGTTAGGTAGATGCTGTCCTATTCTGGGTGACTGGCATTGTAATCAAGAGTAGAATTCAAAGGCTTTATCTCAGAGAGAGCTTACAGAGACAGCAATCTGAGCATCTAGTCTGTCATTCTGGGGCCATGTAGAAAAATATACACAAGCGATAAACACTGAAGTGTCTGGTATGACATTTGAGACCCAGATTAAATATGGGCTCTCTTCCTGTAGGAGGTGACCTGACCTTAAATAAAGAACTGCTCCCTTTTTCTTCTAAATGATGTGTTGCTGCAGGGAATTTACTGAGAGTAGGGGCAGAATGAAGAATAAATGGAACAGACACATCTGGGTTTAGACAAGGACAGTTTAGGAGTTCTTCCCTTCCCTTCACCACTGCTTGGGTTTGACTTCCCTTAAACCTTTGTGATATTGTTCCCTGTTATGGGTGTAGACAAAACTGGTGCAAAATTCCTTTGGCTGGTATCTTTAACACTGCTAACAAGAATCATCTGGAGACTGGAAGGTGAGTATTACAGGTTATTTAGACCTTGATCTTGCCATTCAGCATCCCAGCAGGGAGGCCAGCCGTGATGACGGGAGTTTTTTTGTTTGTGTGCTCAGCGTGGGGTTTTTTTAGCAGTTTGCTTCTCTGTCCACCATGTAGTGGGATTACCGTGTAGTAACCTGCTTAGCAGTTGTCAGTAGACAGCCATCTACAGGGAGCAACTTTCAGCTGCTGTTGACCTGCACTATACCTGGCCTCTGGCTAGCAAGAAAGCTCTAGATCTCCATTACCAGTCTCTCATGTCTCATCTTTCACTTCACTGCCTTTTCATCCTCACCACAAGGGTGAAATCTTGACATTGTGAGCCTCCCCTCTGAGTGGGGAGAGATTTTTAGGTAGGTCTTAGGTCTGAGCATCTTCTCACACCTTTGTTTCATCACTGACTTAGAAGCAGTTATACTTGGCTTACAGTAGTGTGTGTGAGAGAAGGAACTGTCCTATTTTTTTATTTTTATTGTGTAATTCTCTCAGAACTGATTTTTTTAAAGGTTTCCAACTAGCTGTTGCACACAGGCTTCCAGCCTAACACATTAAAAGCAAACAAAGCAATTAGGCAGCTTTCTGATCAGTGCTGTCCTGCAAAATAACCAAATTTATTTATTTTGTTGTTTTGTTGGGGCTTTTTAGTGCAGGGAAAAGCCAGTAAATCTCGCTGTCTGCTTAGTAACAAACATTCTCTACCCTGCAAAACTTGTCTTAACCTAAAAGATTTTTGGAATCTCAGGCCTTATGTATTATAAATTACCTGTCAGTAAGTATTATAAATTACTTGTCAGTTCAGCAAAGATTATTTATTCATGCACACTGGTGGGGAAGGCAACGCAATCCCTAGTATCAACTCAATAACTCAGCAAGTAGATGCCACATTGTTTACACTTTAGCAATACCCTAAAACCATCTTATGTGTATTCTGCAGGTGATTCCTTGGATGCAACGATGCCTTTTAGTGGCTAGTTAAATACATCACAGATTCGTTACGGAAATCCCCAGAGAGTTGAAGCTTTCCTATCAAAGCTGTGGTAGATCATCTAAATTCGGGTCTCAGTTACCCAGTAAATCTACTATACCTCTGTAAAGCACCTTCTCTTTTTTGCTTCATAGCAACTGTGACCATCTAAGCGGCAGAAATTAGTAAATCAAATCTGCTTTGAGAAAAATATAGATCACTCATTCTTATTACTACTGTTCAAGTTTAGCCTCAGTTAGTGACCTCTCAATTTGCTGAGATTGGTTCTGCCAGTGTAGAAGTGTGACTAGCTATGAAGGCACATGCAGTAACCCTTAGATTTCTTCTTCTACTTAATGTATTACACAATTAGATATCTCTTGTTGCTTTTCTATGAAGGAGTAAACAAAATACCCTTGTTAGCTGCAAATGTCCAGTCTCTCCTTTCCCAGGAAGGCTCAGTTTCTGCATGCCTTGGACAACCGTGTTACCAAAAATCAGGGAGATGACAGGAATGCAATAGCGTTACTTTTCTACCGTTGTACAACACTTTTTGATCTCTGGATCTCAACATAATATTACATACATCTGTGAGCCACCCATTCTAGAAACACAGCAAAACGGACCCACAAAATGAGTAGAGATGTATAATTATAACTGTTTTACATGGGTGAACCTAGGCACAGAGACCGGATGCCCAAGACTAATAAACAGCGTAACTGAAGTGGAAACAAACCCTAGAGGTTCAAACTTCCAATCTGTGCTCTAGTTACAAGACATCTCCCTGTGATCCTCCTCCTCAAACTGGAAAGCCTGGAAAAGCCTATTGAATGGGTAACATAGCTTTTTATGTTAGGATTCAGCAGTTGTTTCAGCCACCTTTGAAAGGAATGAGTCAGGAATTTGTGTATGTGGGAAGTGGTTTCCTCTCACACTACTGTATGTATGGATGAAATACATTTCCTCTACTATGAAGTTGCTGAATGAGAAAATAAAGTAGTGCAGCAGCTGACTGGCACTTCAGTGGCTGTACTTTGGCCCTGATAATGAAAAGCCAGCAGCCTCGGGAGGCCAGTTTGGATAATGCATTTCGTAGAAGAGCTGGTGAAGCCACTTGCATCCCTATAAAGAATGACTAGAAAAGGACAAAGTGGAGAAAAAATACTAATACTAAAACCTGATAAATTAGAGACCAGGTTCTTTAGTGAAACCTGGCCTGACTGAAACTGCAGGAGAAAATCTGTCTTTAAGATGTGAGCTATAACACAATAATGAAGACACCTCCCTCTGAGCTTCAGACAATTTTTATAGCAACTAGTGTTCAGGAATCAGAGATAATGATAATGGCTTGTGCCTGCAATCATTACAGCTACAGCATGCACAGTATGCAAGGCATTTAATGGCAAACTTACCAGCATCACGCAGGGAGAGAGCGGCAAGACTAAGTAGAATGCAGGTCACCTGCCTTCCAATCCCGGTCACAGCCAGAGGACCAGCGACCTTGCAGAGCAGGCGGGTTTTATCTGCAATGAGACTGAACCACAGAATCTGGGCTGGGTTTAGAACAAGCTCAAGGATGAGTGTCCTCAAATCCAGGGAGTTGGTATGGTCTTCCTTCTGCCCTTCAAAGCTGTTTTGTTGCCGGAGCAATAGGCTTCTGAGAAGTCTGGAGCCTGGTGAACACCCTGAGTGGGTCTTCTCATCTTCTGGGGAAGCAAAGGGGAAAGGAAGGAATTTAAGGGCTGGTCAGGCAAGTGAGCTGAGGTAGAAATGGAGTTAGGGAAAGAGAAACAGAACAGACTTGCAAAAAGCTTTCAAGAGGACTCTGATCTTCTGAGGGGAGCCCTACATCTAGCAAAAAAATGGAGAAGAAAGGAGACATAGACAAGGACTAAAAGATTTCCCCAGTTGTTCCTTAGCTCATCAAGGAATTTAAGGTTCTTTTTGACTTGAAGCCTGGAAAAGTTCCATATATTTAAAGACCAGCACTTTTTTTGAAGTACTTTGATGAGCTACACAGAAGACAGAGTTGCCAGGTATGTGTTAAAAAGGAATCTTACTGCTGTCAGTAAAGAACTTCTAAAAATAATGTTATACATATGTATATAAAACACATAGGAATATACATCCTGGAACACTTAAATGCATTTTCACTTGAAGGTAATTTCTTATGGCAAGGCAGGCTAGCCTGTCAGGAGCCACAGCTCTGCACCATGCTGGTTCTCTCTGCTCTGGCAGCACAAACACGTAGCCCAGCATGGCCTTCGCTGTGGCTGCAATCATAGGTTATTAGCAAATCATTCCATCAGACATCCAGGCAGGGCAGTAAACACACAGGAGGCGTTCACCAAGAGGAGAAGGAAAGTGTACTTACATGTACATTTTATGTATATTTTAGCCATTTTCCAATATTTCCTTTGCTTTCAACCTCTACATGTCAAATGATAGTAAATTGCAAATGTACTAGTTCCAGCTGAGCACAACTTGGGGTGAAATAGCTTTTCTTTGAAGCTGAAGCTAGAGTCCACTTGAAAAGCTGTATGGAGAGCCACAGAAATTCGCTAAAGAGTAACTGAAATTCTGACCTGGTGATTCAAAGCATTGTGATTCATGAAATAAATTTTCAGAGGAGCTACATAATCCATTAGGAGAGCAGCCTGTGAACGAGTCCATCACTGTAGCTAAGATAGAAATCACTAGGTAAACAGCTTATTAAAAGAATGTCATTGTCTTCCAGATCAGCAGAAAAACAGTATAGATCTTCATTAATATATTCTAACATTTAAAAAAAAATGTATTATTCTAGCATTTGTTTTCATTACTTTTCAGGTGATCAAGGATCTCATTACACATTTCAAGTAGAGGAAAAAATACAAGATGAAGATACAGCACCAAATCCTTTTACATCTGAACCCTCTTTGGGAAGAGATGGGGAGGATCATTCCACCCCACCTTGGCTCCACTGCACGTTGTAACATTCTGGGAGCAACTCTCATCTCTGTTGCCAGTCCCTCGGTTTTGATGCTCCCTCAGCCTCTGACCTGGAGCATATTTGGGAGTGCTGGTAGAGGAGTTGACAGCTCTTTGTGCACCAAGGCAATTTTCTGTTGGCAAATCAAGGCTTCCTGAGTGGCACAGTACAGCTGGAACACAATACAGAAACTGCCCCATAAATTTCAATATTGCACACACGCAAAATGGCAAGAGCAGGGGCTGAGCCACAGGCAAGCACAGTAGTGGTATGTCAGGGTGGGTAGTCAGATGCCTGATGGTTTACATATGTGGGCCACTCCTATGACCACATGTATGAAAACAGAGATGAGAGATCTACAGGGATCCTTATGAAATCAGTTATGCAGGGACAATTTCAAAATAAAACATTAGCTGGGGATAAAAACAGAGAGCTTCAATTAGCTTTTTATAGCATTTCATTTTTTGCTTTACTCCCTGTATGCCACATTACCAGCTACCTCTCCAACATTTTTCTTCATATTTGGCAACTAGTGATGTACTTCAGTGTTTCAAGTGAAACTGAAGTGTATGCCTTTGCTTAATAATCCCCCCATTCATTTAAATAGTCAGCAGCTTGCCAGTGTGGCTTTGTTTGCCTTTTAGAATTATGGATGATGTCAAGACAGCCTTGATTAAATGCTCAGCTAACTACTGCTCAGACAGAAAGAGGCAGAAGTAAACTATTATTTCAGTGAAATTCACAAGCTTGGAGAATGCATATTCTGTAATATTTTTTGCATCAGTATTTGTAATAGAAGAAATTAAGACTCTTAAGGACTTCCCCAGCAGTGTGAGACTAGCCATGGACATGTCAGACATGCAGTATTCATATACTCTCAGAAGGATTTTGGCTGAGCTCTATACCTCTCAATAAGCATGCTTTCTCCTTCTTCCTTCCTTCCTCAGTCAAGCTTTCATTTCCAAGTATTGGTTTAGAAATTGTAGTCATCCCAAGGGCATACCATGAACTACACGGGGCCCACACAAAATTAAGAAGTTAGTGCCCCCATTCTAGATATTTAATCCAGAAGAAAACAATTCCCTGCTTAATATGTAGTGCTAGATATTCAGGCTCGGGCAGAAACTGAGAGACATGGACACACAACCCCCACTAACAGTCAGACCTTGTGGGCAGCAGAAATCATGGAATCATTAAGGTTGGAAACGACCTTTAAGATCACCAAGTCCAACCGTCAAACGCAATGCTCAGTGCACGCATGGACAGGTCACTTGCCAGAGGCACATGAAGAAAAACCTGTTAACTGCCTGCTACAGCTCATGCTAGCTGATTGCAAGGCCAGTGTATAAAACATATGTGATTACTCTCCTTGTTTATCAAGACAGACCTTCTCAGACTACATACTTTCCTTCCATCCAGCTCCTTAAATATCAGTCTAAAAAGTAAAACATAGTAAGTGGGAAAGAATGACCCGCTCAATACTGGAATAAAAGTTTAATAGAGGAGTCTCAGCTGTATTCCACATATATGTTCAAATATGGCTAAGGAAAGGCTGCAAAAGTCTCCCTTCTCCCCTTGAAATATTCCAAGTAGACTGTCTTTCAGAGAGTGGAATCCAGTAGATTAACTCAGGCTTTGAACCACAGGAGGATTTGAATTGTCAGGCACAGACCACAGAGCAGAGACTGAAGACAAAAAAATCCTTTAAAATATTCTTCCTTAAAACAAAAAAAGGTGAAAGAAGCAAAATCAGTAGATAACAGTTGCAGAATTTGAAGTTTCAAAAGGAAACGCTTAACTGGTGCTCAAGAACCTTGAGAGCTCTGGAGAGAAATTAGAAGAAGATTACCTTCACTGTGCAGTAACAATGAAAGTTTAAAAAAGAGTTTCCAACTTTAGATGGTTAATTGGAAGAACATTCTACTGATTTTGTTTAAAAATATATTAGTGCAGAGTTTGCCTTCTTGACCTTATACCTACAACTGCATTTAGCAACCAGAGTGGTTAGGACTTAAGGAAGCAGTCACTGATTTGTACCACTGAAGTTCATGCTTGTCACAACTCTGTTCTAGACAGATGATGACCTACATATGAACAACAGAAAGAAAAGAAGAATGACTAGATGATACAGAAATGATACAAACACAAGAGTCTGTGTTTAGGCTGTGACACTCATTCTGCTTGGGAAACATAAAGGGAGACCTGAGGTTAGCTGTAAGGCTCACAGATTTACTCCTTTTCTAGACATTTTCCTTAGCTTCCCCCCCACCCACTCACTTTTTGCCTGAGCAACCCTCAGTGTCCTACTATAGTTATCAGGTAAACTTCAGTGACCTTCCTGCTAATTGTTTTTATATGACAGCTTAATATTCCCAATGGACATTTTAGTTCATGAATTAGAAAAGTCAGAATTAGGAAAGGGCTTTTGGGTCATCCTCTCCATCTCTCTCTGCCATAAGCATTGCAGGCAAAAAAAAAAAAACAACAAAACAATCCATCTGGCATTTTTGCAGCCTCAAATGTGATGGAAAAAGAAAATGGAGATGCTCTGAAGTGCAAATACTGCAAGTAACTACGGATGAACTACCTGATGGATTTCCTTATTTCTTTACCAATTATTTCTTTCCAGTTTTGTTGCTGCTTTTGTAGCCATCAAAAGCAACTTCTTGCTGACAATGATCATTCTTGTACTGTATCATAGCTTACTCTTAGTGCTTGCCTCTGACATTCACTCTGCATTGCAGCCGAGTATCATTTTCAGTTTTGGCCCAGGAGCACAAATGACATTTCCAGTTCTCTAGTCCATGCTGCCCAGGCAGTGTCAAACAGATACACCATAAGGCAGGCACCACAGAACTGATGAATAGTTATTGGTAATTCAAATGGGATAGCAGTACTGGTAACCTTTTTCTCTCTAACCTACTGTCTTCAAGCCCTATAAAGGCTAACACTGCCTTAAGAAACACTGTTTGAATTGTTCCTCTTTCCTGTGATTATAACCAATTCTGTTGGTAGAGAATTTACCTTATGCTACTTCATTAAAGCTACTTCTATAAAAACAGCTACTGTTACATAAACATTCATTGTTTAGCACATCTATCCTTTCCCTGTTGCTGCAGAGCTGATACGTAGATAATACTGGTCTCATTTATTACTTTTTAGTTTACATTCCCTTCTCCATCTCTCAAAGGAAGAGGGTTTTCTAACCGAGCTTTAAGGTTCCAGTCCCACCAGACCTTGTAAGAAGTAGGATCTATATGAAAATTCAAGATTCTACTTGTCTTTGGTACGGGCTGCCTACTGACCCTGCTGGAGGACTCGCTTGTGACTTGTGGCCAAAAGACTAGTTTTCTACTAGCACAGGCTCAGCTCTGTTGGCAAAGACAGCATCTCTTGACTGTTCTGTCTGTGGGGTTGGATAATGTTTGCAGTAGCTGGTGTATTGGCTAGTGAACCTTGGCTAATATTTTTTTGTTTAAAACAGAAAAAAGCTCCTGCATCAGCCAAGTATAGTCTGGCCTTTTGGTACAGCTGGACTGGTATTCATCAGCTGACTTAATATATTTCTTAGCCTCCTCGGTAGTTGAGTAGAACCAGGTGGAATGAGCAGCAAAGGAGGGATTTCCCTGGCTAGAGCTTTCCTTCATATGTCATGCTCTGCTGTGAAATGAGCCCTGGGCTGCCACTGTGCCTGTGAGGCAAAGGGTCCCAGAAGCCCAGGCTGCACCCAACACGAGGGCTTGCACAGCCAGCTGGAAGATGAAGAGCCACACACAAAGGCTGGCCATCCTCCACTTTCAATCACAGAAGTCCAGAGTACCAGTACTAGAAAATTGAGCATCATCTGAGAAGTGCAGCTTGAAGGCAATTCTGTCCTTAAGTGTGCATTGCCAGCTCCTCTCCATGGGACTTAGCTGTCATCCAGAGCCAGTGTAGCATTTGTCTCTCCAAATTCTTCAGTTTCTGCAGAATCTGGAAGCACTGAGAGTCACTGAACTTCTATTGGTCCACTAAATCCGGGGGAGCAGGGATGAGATCCCGCGGGTTCAGCCTAGCAACAAGGCAAACATCATAGCTGTCATGCATGAGGACGTTGATGGCCACCACGTTCCACTGGTTCTCCCAGGTATCCAGCTCGAGGATCTCTTTGGTGATAACTTCGTGACGAGCTGAAAAACAGAAGCAACAACAGCTGGCATCAGGAGTCAAGTCAAACAGGATCAAAGAGGTTTGTGCAGTTATTATTCTGACCCTGCTATAAGGTGGCAGCGAAAAGGTAATTTTTGTGGTGCTAACAGCTACACGGTCTGAAGAGTGTGTGGGTTGTCAACATATAGCAAATGAAATAGTGCAGATGGGGATCTGCACAGTGTATTCAGTCCTCACACTCTGGGCTCCAGGTGCAGCTGCAGGGACAAAAGCATGAAGTGCTCCATCTTGGTACAAGTATGCAGGTGGCATTTCATTGTGCAGTCAATTGTCAAATGCTCATCTTTTAGAGCCAGAGTATTGCCTGTTGTTAGTGAGCATGCCCACATGCAGTATGTTGTCTTTTCTTTGCCCCGACTGAAATGCAGCTCTCGGGCTCCTGGAAGCACTTCAATACTATGGCTTTTCTTGGGTGTGAACTCTGGGCACCCTGTGATTTGGGAAGAAATAAAGACAGAAAGAAACCTCCAGGGCTTTCAATGTACTTTAGCTGTTCTGAAGTGCTGAGGAATTTGTTATGAACAGTCAGGTTAGAAGAATGCTATTAAATCACAGCCAGTCTCAAGACAAGAAGCTTTTACTGAGACTAACAAAAAATAATGAAAGAATATGCAGCAGAGAACCGTAGTTGTCAACCAGCAGTGCTATATTAAACTTCTTACAAGAACGCAGACCCTTTCTTTGCTAACAAAAGTCCTGAACTCTCCAGCAATTGCTACTCAAATCCAAGTTCTCTCCTAAAAATAGTGTCTTTCATTTCTGCTCACTTTTTCTTTTCATCTTAAGGTTGCTTTCTCACAGCAAGTAACCTTAGTCTAAACTTTTCTTACTTTGAGCTGAGGACACGTGCGTGCTTTGCTGTCAGCTTCCTTCTGATGAATTTCTGGATAGATGTATTGGAAGCCAGGTCTCAGAGATTTCCAACGCAGACACCAGGTACCAGGATAAGAGCCATCATAGCAAGAAACATTAAATACTCAACACTGTTTTATTGAGTCTTAAAAGACTGGTGACAGGCTAAACTTTTCAGGCTGCAGACTGAGGTTCCCGTTCAGCTATCCCTTCTAGAAAGCTTTATTTTTAAAAAAAAAACAAAACAGTAACAACAACAAACGACCCTATCTTCACATCTACCAACTGCATCTCACTGTTTGGATGCTGCCCTTCTGTGGAACAGACAGCAAAGGACTGAAGAAGGGAGAAAGAGTGAAATACAGAAGACCACCCAGAGGCATATATTGTTTCTTGGGTTGCTGTGGAATTATTAGTAAAATTGAGGTTTACATCTGAAAATTAAGGTTTATATGGAAGACGTAGCATTGCTCACCCATTGAGGAAAAGTGTAAAATCAAAAAGAGCTCTGAGGATGGGACACAGCTGCAGCAGGCATGCAAGGAATCCACTAACACAGCAACTCCCTGCAACACACCATAGAGGGTGGAGCGGAGTGGACACTCCATGGCCATTCTCCATGATGATAAAGCAGGAAGAGATGGTTCTCTAGAACTGATAAGCAGCCCATCTGGTACCCTGAGCCAACAGTTTTTCAAGACCTTGCCAAAGTGCTATCCTTTCATGAACTTTGCTCGTTTTAGTGTCATTTTAATACCAAAACACACCTCCATCCCGAAGGCTACCCGCCTTCGAGGTGCGACCACTCCTCTTTGAGTCTGCGCCCTTGACTTTTTGTAAACTATACCTTTAAAAGTGAAGCGAGAGAATTTTACAGCAATCATGATAAAAGGTGTGTATGACTACAGTCACTCAAACTCCACCTTGAATGTAGAAAGGATATAAAAATAGCCAGGGAAATATGGGATTTTCAGAGAAGATATCACTGTGAGCAAGTCAAGGGGAACTCCATAACTCCATCTCAGACTGCCTCTGACTACCAGGATCGACCGACGGGCTGAGCCTTGCTTCTCCCCGGCTTGGGACGCCTTGGGTGAGAGTTAGACTAAGTGCTTTTCTCAGGAATATTAGAAATCACTCTAGAGAGTTACTCCCCAATGTTTATAGCCAGGCTGTATTATTTATAACCTTTTCACGCATTTTATACTTAATAACATCATATTTGCACGTGCTTTCTTGCAGACAGTCACTATCACTGGCAATTCAATAAACCTGTACATCTGTTGCACTAATAAAACGGCACTGTTGAAGTAGCCAGTTGTCACAGTTTCTCACAGAACGCGACCGAACCCTGGAGAACGGCCGTGGCAGTTCATGAGCACGACTGGACTGAAGGTGCAGACTGCTATTAGTGTATCCAGAATCGTGGTAGTTTAATATACGTATTAAACGCGACTGGACTGGTAGTGGCAAATTGGATATC
>Ga0065711_1036334_pt1 | contig 21114 bp, 14 predicted proteins | sample Hoacrofraction12_FD_59098 | JGI IMG/M metagenome (GOLD analysis project Ga0065711, IMG submission 59098) | Hoatzin crop microbial communities from Cojedes, Venezuela - Epithelial fraction 12 v2 (version 2) | ecosystem: Host-associated > Birds > Digestive system > Esophagus > Crop | place...
CCAAGGGTTTTTGTGTTTACTTTTTGTAGTGTTGTGGCAGTCACGCTATGAAATAAATTGCATTGCTCTCTTTGAGCTTGGTATGAGGACTGGTTTTCTACCAGTCTGTCTCAAAATCTGAAAAAAATCTGGTATTAGAAATATATAAGAGACAGCCCACTGTGAGGTCTGTCAGACCTAAAGAGTTGGGGAGAGCAAATTATATAGCCCACCCGAGCATCTCGTTCCAGTTCTGCAGGAGATGGGACATGACACAGTATTCAGTGCGAAACAACAGATTTTTCTATGGCATTTCTTTGTAGGAAGACACCATTTTCAAATGTGACCTAATCTACAGAGTGTGAAGACAGATCTCAGCAAGATGGTCTCCAAACTTCTTGACGAAAACAAGCAGCCCCTCAGTGAAAACAGACATTTCAAGGCTGAGCAGATTCCCTTGTTATTGTGTCTTCTAGAATAAGCAGAAAGCAAACAACTTTCAGAGTACTTAGTGTCATAAGTTTACGACGCAGACGCTTTCTAGCGCCACGTAGGCCTGAGCAGAAGTCCAGGCACTTCCCAGCCCACTCAGGACTCACCAGGAAAACACAATTTCTTGCCAATATTTTGTCAACTTCCTTTTTCTTGTTAGGATTAAATAAATGCAAGGTAAGGTTGTTCCCTACATATTTTGGTGCACCTACTCCTTGGCCAAGTCAGACAATGAAAAAGTGCAGAAAAAAATAAATGAAATGAAATATTTCGTGCAGTTCATTGAAATCTTTCATTGGTCAAAAGTGCGATTAAGTTGGTGTTACATAAAAAGGCGTGATTCAGTTATTTTATAATCATCTCATGTAACAAAAAAAACCAGATGGGGGGGAGGAAAGAAATGCAAAAGGAGTAAAGTGAAGTTTGAATTTAGGTTTTCGTGCTCTCACTCCTGCCTTGCTTGTTTTCATGTAACCAGAACAGTGGCCCAGGCTGCGATCCTTCATCTGACATTGTAATTCTGTAGTTTCCAGACATTGCCTGTGCCTCCGAGGACCAAGATGAGACAGGGAGATGCTGAAGGCCTCACTTCTGCAATCGCCGAGGAAGAACTGGAGTGGCAGATGGTAGGACAGGGGCTACTAATGGGTCTGCGGTGAAGGACCCGCAACTATTTTTGGGGTTGCCTGCAGCTGACTCATGGTAAGACCATGGACAAGTCACTTGTATTCCCTTGGTCTTGCTGCAGTCAGTCAGCAGAATTTTGCTGGGTGATTCAAAATGGCTTTCGACCTCTGTGTCATGTGCTTATGGGCAGAGATGGGGAGGGAGCTCGCATACAGTCACACACTAAAATATTTATCGACAGCATCGTGGCAAAAGAAAACTTGCAAGGTCAGGTGATATTCTAATTCAGCTAATTGCAAAGAAGGAAAAAAACAGCTTTTGTTTATGTACTTTCCAAATCCTGTGAACTCCCTGACAATTAAAGACAACCCAAAAATGTGGCCAAAACACACCTGAAGGTACTTGAGGACTGACTTACCTTGACAACAACCTTCATCTTTCCAGTGTTCTTAAGTTACACTTACTGTAATCTTCATACTTCAGGCATGTTTTGGAAATGAAGTTATGTCCTTGATGGGAAGCATAACTAAAACAGCTGTTCCTGCAAAGACATATCTTTAGAAATTTTTGCATTTTTATGCCAGTCCATTCCATAACTAGGCCTCACAGGGAAACTTTCTGTCACCTTGAACAGAATCACATAGGTCTGAAGAATCAAGAACCCTTATATAAAGAGAATGGTGAAAGAAACCCTTACTTTCCACTGCATTGTTGCTTCTTCATGATATTTTTTTTTTTTAATTTTCAGATTTCTACATGCCCTGAATATAAACTTCTTCAGCATCAACAGGTTCCATGTTTAGAAGCTGTAAGTCATTTGAAGGCAAGTGGTGAAATAATAACACATCCTGCTATTAATGATTTGATAAAATCTGTAGTACACACACTTTACACATTTTGACTTGATGCACAGAAATGTTCAGACACCCCTGTTTTCCAAGGGCTGGTTAACTTGAGCAAGAGCATCTTCTCTGGGGGCAAATGTGGGTGAAAGACACACTGGCTGGTGATAAAGCCAGAACTGACCTGTGGTATACAGGGTCCTTAACCAGGGATAGTGTTTGGTATACCAGCTATTTTACACACATAGGGAAAAATCCAATTCCTCATCTAAAGACTTTGCAGTTTAGACACGTGCACAAGAATGTTTGAGACCAGAGTTGTTGTTATTGGTAAAAACAAGAAAAAGGACTTTTTTTTCCTGTTCAGCAGGCTGTTTCACCGATTCCTACGTATAACTGCAGTAAGGAACGGGTTGTAGGCTGAACGCACAAACACAAAGACATGTGCACACACTTCCTCCATCTTTTTCATTGTAAAAAAACTGCAAATAACTGGTGCAGGAAGGATTTGATTGATTATTTTCTAGTAGGAATAAAACCAAATGGCATAGTTAGCATTAAGAATGCCTAGGGATAGGTACTGAAACATGCAAATCTTACACCAAGATTCGTGTCTGGTCTGCCATCTCCCCAACCCCATGACTTGTCCCTGTGCCTCACTGTGCCCACCCTCACCCACTCCATCCTCTTTCTGTGACAGAAATGTTTGCAGGACCTGGAAAGAAGGTTGGAAGAAAAGGGAAAAAAACTCACAAAGGTATCGAAATGCCCTTGTGAAGAAATAAATATGCATGAGACGCGAAGAAAGAGTGTGAAAGTCAACCGTAAGATTATTAAAAATAGATTGTAAATTTGGACTTGCCCTGAAGCAATGAAGACCATATCAAGATATCTCTGTGATGTGTAACTCTGCCCAGACACGGGCCCAACAAAGATTTTACTGCCTGTCACTGGCATGACAAATCTCCCTCTTCATTGCTGTCTCTGAGAGATGGCCTGAGAGAAGGCTTTTGGATGAGTCAGAGCAACTGTGAGTTTGTGGCTTGCTGAGTCTTTGTGGTCTCTTCTGATGCTGCCCAAAATGGATCACAAATTATTTGCTCCTGAGGCTTGCTGTTATCCATGAAGAGATGCATGTGGTCCACCTTTCTTTCCCAAAAATCAGTTGGTTATTGACTAATTTTCAACTGTACTTTTTCTTAATCTAATTTGTGGGCATAATAACCTCATGCCAACAGGCTTCTCCTGTTTTACCAGAGGACCAATACGAGCGTGTACGCAGCTAATGCCTTGGTTCGTCCCTCCAGTGGAAGCAGGCTTAGATTTCTAAACATGCAGCTGGGATTTAAATAAGCCTTTTGGAAATAAAATCTTCCATATTCCATCAATCACTGTAAGACTTTGAAAAAGCACACTGCTAAACAAAACAGACTGTTTTGACTTACAAATTCCTTTTCCTGCCTCCCTGCCTTCACTGGCTGATGGTTTCTTTTTGTTCAGTATGAGTAAAGGAGATTATTTTTTTCCCAGCAAAACAATTAAATGCAAGCAGTGGTCATAACAAAGTCTCCAGCAAAGATTTGAAATGGTGTGTGTGTCTGTGATTTCATGCTAAGCAACAGAAAAGCAACTATTCTATTTAGGAGAGGCCTCCATAAACCAAATCAACTTCATTTATGCATCAGCAGAGTCATCGGAACACAGAATAGTTCAGGTGGGAAGGGACCGCAGGGGGGTCTCTGGTCCGACCTCCCGCATAAATCTCAGAGCAGGGTGCTCAGGGCTGTATCCAGCCAGGCTGCAAACCTCCAGTAACAGAGTTGGCACAGTCTCCTGGGCACCTGCACAGCCACACTGGGGCCCCCTCTGAACTTGCTGCAGCTCACTGACATCCATCACATACTGGGGGGCACGTGGTATCCACACGTGGTCTAACGAGTGCCAAGTGCAGGAACATAACCCCTTTCCTTCACCTATGGGCTGTGCTCCTGCCCATAGGCATGGGATGCTGCTGGTCTCCATCGCTGTCAGGGCATGATAGGGGTCATGCTCAGCTGCTGTCCCACCACCTCCAGGCCTTTCCTGCACTGCCCAACTCCTGAGGATGCTGTCCTGCTCAAAGCATTCTGCATCTCACAATCTACTGGGACCCCAGCTGTGTGTTAGCAGTGGTGGAAGAGCCAGGACACTTGGCTGATGTGCAGCATCTTGCCCGAGTACATGACTGCACACGCAGTGTCCCACCCATCGTCCCCTCAGCATTAGCTCACACAGCCGTGGCTGAGCGGGGCTGCGGGTGACTCTGCGGCATCACCCATCCCCGGTGAGCTGCCTGTCAGACCAGTCTGACACGTCACGCAGGCGCTGCAGAGCATTAGTTTCTGCTGATAATGAAAACAAGCCAACCTGGTGATCACAAGAATTTTGCTTATGTAGATCCTCTGGGTCTGATGAAATAGTTATAACCACCTCCAAAGCTTTTATCTCAGCATGGACACCAGCGTCACCTTCTGTCTTCTATCCCGCTGCCTATTTTTACCAAACAGATAGGAATTTCATTTCTGTAAGATTTCCCTTCACTGCTGATATCAGCCATAATATCTAGGGCTAGCAAGACTGTCAAACACACAGTGCGATCACATTATGCTCGCTTCTGATAAATGTTTGATTGGTAGAAAATGCTGGTTTGTAGCTTTATATTAGTCTCTTTACATTAAAAGTTTAACCAATACTGCTGTTTTAATATTAACACTTTTCCTCTAATAAGTTATATCCAATTTTGTTGATTTCTAGGAAAAAAGAGAAATCTTGGAAAAAAGAGGATTAGTCATAAAGCAGGACAAAATCTTAGAGGTACGACATCCTACTGTATATCACACTACATGCTCTTTCTTTGTTTAGACCAGCATTTTATAATAGGTTTTACAAAGGTAGTTACAAGGGTGCCAAACAGCAAAGCGATAGAATGAAATATAAGACAGGTAAGAATGTGGGGAGTAGGTCTGTCGGTAGTCTGAGGAACACAAAAATAATGCAACACTGAGAAGTTTGGGGTTAGAAGTTTCACAGACCATAGTCTGCAAACCAGCAAGTATGCCTTTAAAATGAGTAACCTTGTATTACTGGGAACAGAAGTCATCCAGAAAGAGACTGCAATGTAAAACTAATACCAGGAGGGAAGATTCTTGTGGATTTCTATCAGAGCCAGTTTGGGAGAAGAGAATATAATATCTGCAAGGGCAGCACTGGTGCTGATCTCATGCTAACAAGCTCTGACTTGACTTTCATTGCACACCAGACTGATGGATTAATATCAAGAATGTTTGCTTTTCCTTTGAACTTTTAAGGACATGCAGATAAAAGTAAGCCACTTAGAAGAGCAGCTCAAGCACCCTGGACAAATTGGGTTGTAAGTATTAGCAATGCCCTCTATTCTGGGTTTCTTATTTATGGTATCCAGAGTACTTCCACATCAGCCATACCTGAAACATGTGCTATTGATTGTAAGTTAATACAGCTTATATGGCATCAAACAAGCACCTCATATTTATGTAGAACAGCTTTGTTTTCTGTCATGTGAAAGACTGGATGAACCCATGAATTCAGTAATTCCTGTGAAGGTGCACAAAGTAAAAGGGGTTCCTAATCTAGATGCTTACAAACACATGAGAAGGTACAATATCTCACCAGGAGAAGTTTGAGGCTTTCTGTAAACGGTCGTATAGCATGCAGCAGGGGGATGTATAGCATAGCAGCCCTGAAATGAACTAAGTAGAAGGAAATAATTATTTTTCTTTGTGTTTACAGAAAAATGTCAAAGATATTGCAGAATCTGATGGAAGCCTTGGGAGCAGGAAGCAGGTAAAAGAGAGGGGAAGGTGAAAAAGAATACACTAGATAAAAGGTATATGCTCTGGTGGAGATGAGAGTTTGAGCAGCCTGGTGATAAAAGCTGGCAAAAAAAATCCTGATTTCAGCCTGTTAGCACAGACAAGTTATATCAGTACTTGGCTTGGAAGTTCAATGTGTGCTTCTCCTTGTCCCTGCTGTTGCTGCTGAGGGCTGCCTCCATCCTGGGAATCCTTCCTGGTTCTCCATTGCCTAGGTGGCTGCTGGAGACAGACGCTTTTAGGAAGCTGACTGTCCCCAGCCACCGTGCTCTTCAGGTAGTTGCTCATGTCTAGGCAAAACAAAGTACATAAACATAGCAACATGTACTTTTAAAAAGAAGAAACCAGCTCAATCTAGAAATGTGAAACCTAAGATGGGGAGAAATGGGAGGAAGGGAGAAATTAAATGTTTCTTACAGAGTTCTCAAGGAACTGATTGGGTTTGCCATCAATCTACTCTTTCTCCTTTACGATGTTGCTGTGCAATACTTCCTAATGCAATCGCCTTTGTAATGAAAAGCGGTAATAAACTTTTCTCCATAACCCAGGCATCTGTTAGGTTGCAGCTCCTCCTCGTGCTATAGCTTTATTGTCTTCATTAATGAGCACTGCTTGCAATGAGCCAAGCCAGCTGCAATCTCTGTTGGTGTTTCTTTTTGCTCCACAGCCAACAAGGAGAGAAGATTGACAACTGCCCAAGTCCTCCTGCACAGAAGATAGCCATAGTGAAGCTGGTAAAAGAGAACTGCACTGCTCCCCTTACACCGGCACTTGCAGGGCCTCCTCCATCTCTCTTTGTTCCAAGCTGGAAAGCTCCTTATTTCATCAGATGTGACTCATCTTTGAGGTTTTCAGCCCCAGTGATTCCTTGTACCACCTCAGCTCCTGTGCCTCAGGCTCACCACTTCTTGCAAAGTTTCGTTAGTTTGTGAGCCATTTTTAATTCTTCAACATTTGTCGTTGAAGTGAGAAAACTTCACTTCGAAGTGATTTATGTCTCTTCTTTCTCTTTCTAGACCCAGAAATCAATGACCAGCTATCTAAAAAAACTCTGTTGCTATCTCAGGTAGGTAAAATGTTCTCATTGCATGCTCACTTAATTACACCTGGAGAACCATGGAGTCAAGATTATTCTGACTAATGCTGGAACACCATGGGAGAAACAGTGTGAGCAGGGAAGAGAAAAGTGCTGGAAATTTAAAGCTTTGTGTGTGCAAACTTAGTGGAGCAGCAGACTGAAGTAATCAGCTGCAAACTGTGTTCTGCTACTTGCATACATTCCCTTCTGAATCTGCTAATCTACTACCTCTGAAAACGCAGCATTTACATGCATCCTGGCAAAGGTCTAAGGTGTGAGCATGGGGTTCTCCTCCTGGGTGCTCTGTTATCAGCCCTCTGTTAAACCACTTCTCTGCCATACTCCCCTCACCAGATGGATTCTGAGGTGTTGCTGGTGGGCTTTCACCTGCCTGGACCAAAGTAGCGTGGACTCATTAAGCACCATGCCGTTTGTCTATTTTCTTAGTCTTGGCTGAAGGTAGTTTGAAGAAAAGGAGATACTTATGAATAAATTCTTCAGTTAGTCACTTCGTGGTCAGGGTACAACTGCTGCTGAAGCTATTTATAGACTATTTCATGAAGACTGTTGGTGTCAGAGGCACCAACCATTGCTTATTTGCTTTGTCCCCTGCGTCAAACACAATTAGCAAATGCTTATAGCTTGCTTCATTTGTAGAGCTTCATTTCCATTTAAAACTGTCTTTCTCTCTTGTTGCAGGAACTCTTTGTGGTCGTTTGGCCAGCTTTTAGTGTACTCTGGCTGCTCATGCATAACACTGGTCTTGTTTTATGAGCACTTAACATGTCATACCTGGATGTCTCAGCTACTGAACAGAATCTGCCACTACTACTACAAATCTTGCATGTACCCACAGTAACCCTAGAAGATTTTAAAGACTCCAGACTGGGTTCTGTATTGCTTCTGGGAAGACCTCTCACTTTAAAATAAAGCATTTGTGAATGCTAAAAGCACATGATTGTGTGTGAACCTCATGAAGTTCAACAAGGCCAGTGCAAGGTCCTGCATCTGGGTTGGGCACTCTTAAGCACCAATACAGGCTGGGCAGAGAATGGATTGAGAGCAGCCCTGCTGAGAAGGACTTGGGGGTGCTGGTTGACAAGAAGCTCAACATGACCCAGCAATGTGTGCTCACAGCCCAGAAGGCCAATCACATCCTGGGCTGCAACCAGAGAAGCGTGGCCAGCAGGTTGAGGGAGGTGATTCTGCCCCTCTACTCTGCTCTAGTGAGACCCCACCTGATGTCCTGCGTCCAGCTCTGGAGCCCTCAGCACAGGAAAGACATGGACCTGTTGGAGCAGGTCCGGAGGAAGGCCACAAAGATGATCCGAGGGCTGGAGCACCTCTCCTATGAGGTAAGGCTGAGAGAGTTGGGGCTGTTCAGCCTGGAGAAGAGAAGGCTTTGAGGAGACCTTACAGCAGCCTTCCAGCACTTAAAGGGGGCTTAAAACAAAACTGGAGAGGGACTTTTTACAAGGGCACATAGTGATCAGACAAGTGGCAATGGCTTTAAGCAAAAGAGGGTAGATTTAGAGATAAGAAAGAAAGTCTTCCTTATGAGAGTGTTGAGGCACTGGAACAGGTTCCCCACAGAAGCTGCAGATGCCCCCTCCCTGGCAGTGTTCAGGGCCAGGCTAGATGAGGCTTTGAGTAACTTTGTCTAGTGGAAGGTGTCCCTGCCCATGGCGGCGTGGTTGGAACCAGATGATCTTTAAGGTCCCTTCTAATCCAAACCATTCTGTGATTCTCTGATTCTATGATTCTACAATTCTGTGTCTGTCTTCCCTGTGAGAACTGCATCAGCTCCTCAGAGGAAGAAACTAAAGTCCATGTAGCTCAACAAGAGGGAGTATACTTAAATGCGCTCAGTTTTTTGCCGCTGGAAACAGGTTTGAGATGCAAAAATTGCTGCAACATCTGCATTCTGATCTACTGCCCAAATCCCTGAAAGTCCTGCCCTCATCAGCACAGGCATGAGTTCAGGATATCTGTAATTAAATCTAAATAGGATCTTCTGTTAATGCAAATTGAAATGACCCCATTATCAGCAGAGCAGTGATAGCTGACAGGAGCTGAAGCTTTGTCCTAAAAAATGCCTCTTGGCAGACTCAGGACCAATCAGCTCTGTGGATTAGTATGTCAGTTGACCACCTTGCTGCCTAATGACAGAAGTCCTGCAAACGGCCTCTCTCTTACACACAGAGCAGAGCAACTGCACATCCACAGCAAGCTCCTCATGAAGAATACGGGGTTTCCCCCTTTGCTCACAGCTTAGGGACTATCTGCAAGCTGTGGCAAGCCCCGGTATACCTTGGAGAACCCTAACTTGCACAGACCACGTGTGTGACAGTACTGCAGATTTCAAATACCCTGTGTAGGCAGAGGTCATCAATATGTCTTCTGTGTGCTTCACTGAGCAGTCAGGCCTTCCTCATCCACTGCAGTGGAAGAGACCTTGATTATTAAGCTCTCACTGGTCCCACAGGACAGCTCTTTGTGGATGCTTAAGAGGACTTCATTGCAACCTGCCTTCTGGGCTTGGCTGCCCTAAGAGCCCTCCATGTCCTAATTTTCTACCCTTCAGAAGGGCGCTGCGCATCCTTCATCCTAGAATCAGTTTTGGAAGTAGGCTGTCTTTGATCAAGATGGAAAACACGCTACTTCGCAATGTCATACCCAAGTGTCACAGGACACGAAGATTGCTTGTCCTAGTTACAGATTTCCATGCCTAGTCTCTGAAAGGAGACCAGGATGGTCTCCACATGGAAACTGTCTCTGCTTCTGGGTTTGAAAAAGGTATCTCAGTACTTCAGCAAGTGTTATCTGCTATCTGTGTTTCCGAGTCCTGCCGACAGCGTGTTTTTCCCTCCATCTTCCAAATTCACCACTCATGGGCTGCAAGAAAGCAGTGGGAATGAGTCCTGCCTGGCTGTTGTCACTGAGTAGTTCATGCAGCAGTGAATTAGAGCTGTTGAAGATCAAAATACCCCAGAAAATGGTTTTAACTTCCTTTTCATGTTATCTCCTGCTCCAGATATTTTTGCTCTTTTTCATAAATTAGGAAGAGCATGAAAACCACTCTCTAATGAGACAGAATCTTGCAGGGCTGTCTTGTTATATACCCATTTGCCTTTCTTCGTAAGTACCTGATGTGAAAAGGGAGCTGAAACACTGACAGTCGGGAAAGCAAACACACATAAAAGGTTTACGATGGAGAGAAAGTGTGCTGAAAGCAAAGCACAGTAGCAAAATGCCCTGTTTCTATGTAGAAAATGGAACTTTCAAATTTGAAAAATGAAATTCACTAAAGCTGTGAAGAGAGGATAAGATCATAGGAAGCCCATCTTATGAGACAGAACATTTGTAGGAACTCATAAAAAGCCTCGGCATATTACAAATGACTGTGAAAGCATATGAAAATATCATCTAACTGACACAAGATGCTGCATGGTGCATCTCCTGCTGCTGCTTACTTTCCCCCATCCAGCTCAGGGCACACTCCAAACGCTCGTGCCCCATGTCCATGTCCCCGCACTGCATGTGAGGCTGGGCTTATGTAGCCCGGGAAAATTGGAAGTGTGCTCTGAGGTGAACATCTGCGCTTATCGCTCTGATTCCATTTAAAAAAAATTGTCCCAAGCCATCTCCACTATTCCCTGTAATTGCCATAACCCACAGGTTGGGATCCTCGTGACAGAAGCTTTTAGCAGAAGAAAGTGTAGCAGGGGATGATTTTAGTACTGTTGTTCAGCTTTATGAGTGCAAGTGTTTGTGGGCAACTTGACCACAGAGTATAAAACACCAGATAAAGCAGCATAACACTTGATAGTGGCGTGAAAGGAAAGAAAATTGATTGAACAGCCCAGTTTGCAGCTTTGCCTGGTGGAGCGGGTGCGAGTTGCTGTCGGGAGGACACGTGGGGTCAACAGGAGAAGTTTGGGAGAGACCAGCTCCTTTTTGATGCTAAAAGCCAAACTTTCCTGTGCTATAGTTTAACCCAGCAGCTTCCAACCAAGCACTAGACAGCTGCTCGATCACCCCTCCCCTTCCCCCTCCAGCAGGATGGGGAGGAGAAACGGACAAAAGGAAAAACTCTTGGGTTGAGATGAAGACAATCCAGTAAAGCAACAAATGAAATACTAATACTAATGATTATACTAATAATTATGATAATAATGATAATAATAAATATGCAAACCAAACTATATACAACACAAATTTTCTCAACACCTGATGACCAATCTGTAGCCAGTCTCGTGGGGAGCCACATTGGAATTGATGGTAATGGTGTTGCTGAGAGCAGCCTTTAAAACCAAAGACATACTGTGCAAGACTTCAAAAAGGGTGACAATATTGTTGCTTATTTACTTCCTTTACACATCCTAAATTATGCTTTTTTAGTTCTGACTCAGTTTATATGCCCCAGGCATATAAATCAGTGTGTTTAGTGAAGTCAGATGGGTTTGTGGCAGCTTTCTGTCTTTGGTTTTGCCTGGTCAGGCTTATCTCACTAGTGTGCGCTCCTCTGATGCAACTGGATTAAATTATCGCATTTGTAAAGAGGTCAATTAATTCCCATGTCTGCTCTTCACTTCTCTCTATCCCCAAGTGCACCTGATTTCAGAGGGAAAAAGCATCCAGTTTTGATTAGATAATAATTTTCTTGTCGCTTTTCTTACTTTCATCTCTGAGCACAGTTTTGGGTGTGGCTCAGCCACATGTCCCTCCTCATCCTCTGGAGGGATGAGGGATGCCTCAGGGCATGACAGTAGGTCCCTCCATCAAACCCATCAATTGGTTGCTCAGAGTGGCCTTGCTGCAGCTAACTCAGGTTTTCTTGCATCGGTCTTGATTTACCAGATCTGCCAGGAGGACCCATCTGGCTGCACCATGGAGTACTGTTTTTTCCTGTATTATCGCCTTTGTGCTGGATGGGATTTTCAGGTGCGTTACTTCCCGGTGTAAGCCTGCTTCCCCTGGCATCAGCAGTGGCTTCACTTTGAGGGGTCTACAGCATCATCCAAGTGTCCAGCATGCTCTGGGTGGTGGTGGGGCACTGGCATTTGTGGTCTCCTTTCTAAGGTTTTGTCCTTACTCCACTTTTTCCTCTCTCAAGTAGGGAAAAGATGGATGCCGAAACCAGACCTCAGTATCCTGAGGGACCATGTGGTCATTTGGGTTCAGACTGCATTGCCTGACAAATCCTTCCAAATTTCTGCAGCTGATTCTCTCTGAACAAGGAAAGGGTATTTAAGGGCTAGGAGAGGGAGTTTGTAACTTAGAAATACAAAGAAGTTGAATACTCACAGACCCTCTTACAAAGGTCTGGAGGAGATGAAGGAGGGCACAGATGTATAAGCAAGTGGTGCAGCTGACACACCTGAGGGACGGGATGCCATCCAGAGGGACCTGGACAAGCTCAAGAAGTGAGCCTATGTGAACATCGTAAGGTTCAATAAGGGCAAGTGCAAGCTACTGCACCTGGGTCGGGGAAACCCCTGGTATCAATAAAGGCTGTGTGGTGAAGGGATTGAGAGCAGTCCTGTAGAGAAGGACTTGGGGGTACTGGTGGACGAAAAGCTGGGAATGAGCTGGCAAGGTGCACTCACAGCCCAGAAGGCCAACCATATCCTGGGCTGCATCAAAAGCAGCATGGTCAGCAGGTCAAGGGAGGTGATTCCACCTCTCTACTCTGCTCTGGTGAGACCCCACCTGATGTCCTGAGTCCAGGTCTGGAGCTCTCAGCACAGGAAAGACATGGAGCTGTTTGGAGCGTGTCCTGAGGAGGGCCATAAAGATGATCCAAGGCCTGGAGCACCTCTGCTATGAGGAAAGGTTAACAGAAATATAGAATAATAGAAAAAAATGGATAAGGGTGAAAGCCCAGTAGTCAAAAATTAAGTGGTCTGGGCCAGCCTAGCCTTACTGGACTGAACGGGGAGAACAGGGTCTGACTATGGTTTTATTTAAGGACCGCGGTCACTAGGGATGGGGTGCCCAACAGGAGTGTACCAGCCATGCACTGGAAGGGAAAATAAAGCCTCAGAGCCAGCAGAGACAAAAAGGCCAGGGCAGGGCCTGCAGCAGATGCGTTGCTGCAGCAGCAGGGCCCTGGTGCCCTGACCCTCCCGGAAAGTGCCACGGGGGGCAATGCTGCGTGTTGGCCCCACAGGTGCTTTGGGAAGCTCTTTCCCCATCTCTGGGGGTGATGCACGCACACTGTCAGGGGTACAGATGTAAGCAGCTGTAGTCTTGCTGCAGCTCCTTTCGCTAGAGCTTAGAGCATTAGTGATGACAAACAAGTCAAGGTGGCCCTCAGGGCAGCACATTAGTCAGCAAATGAGCCTGGTGACAGGTAGTCCAGTGGTAATGCAGCATTTTCATCTGTTCTGGTGTGTCTAAGCAGATACGTTGACGGCCTCCAGTTTAGATATTCATGTACATTGTCTGTAACGGCACCTGCACGCCAGTCTTTCCTGCGAGAGTGAGAAGCAGTGATCTATCAGGTCTTGTACAATCGCAGACCTTGTGGTGGCAGGCAGAGCTACTCAGCTGTTGCTGGAGAGAAGATGGAAAGGACGAGCACAAAGAGCAACACTCCAGAGAGGACACGCAGCACAGTTCCTCCCTGATTTCAGTGGGCTACAGGTCCAGGTATTTGCAGGCACTATCTGAATTACTGGGGAGACGCTTGAGGCTACCAGAGTTAACACCAACGATTTCCATATCAAAGGGCTTTCTGAATAAGTACCAGAACAGACATTTCTCTCTCTCAGTGTTTTGGGTGTTGTTTTTTTTTCCTTCTAGAGATCAGAAAGAGTAACAGCTTAATCTTCTTAAAGAAGCCTTGATAATATGTCAAGCAAAAATCTGGCTCTGGGATGAAGTTCATAGTTTATACCTATAGATGGCCAACCTCAAGCAAGCAAGAAACATCTAGATTTCTGTCATTTTCAGGGAAAAATTGCCTAATATCTTCTAAAATATATTCTACATTCCGTGTGCACTAATGCGATTGGTTAAAACCCAGAGAACTATACTTTCTAGTCTGAGCCACACCATCTGGTTCTCACCCTGCTCAGTGCCCTAAGCATATGGCCAAAGAGAGCATATTTCTTTTTCCCTCCTCTTCTGTCTCCTGTTTTTTATTCTGCCTAGTCCCATTATCTTAGATTTCCTTACACTGAATTTATGTGCATAAGCCATTTATTTGCCTTCTCTCTTGATCCAGCTGTGTGATTCTGAACATCATTTAGGCTGGACTGGCAAGTCCACATTTTGCTTTCTCAGAAAAATTATTCACTTTACTGCATATTCATTCTCCTAAATCATGATATATAGGGAATTGAATTGGTCCTAAGGATGTTGTTTGTATCACTTTACTGCCTGTTTCCTGTCACCAAGGACCATTTTCATGTCAGTTCACTCTTCTGTTTCCAAACTCTCAAGTACAGAGATATTGCGGTGATAAGGTAAAGCTGTTATCTGCTGATTAAAATGGCTTAGAGCAGCCCTTGTATGCAGTATGGTTTTTTTAACTACATGGTTCTTCACTTGAGTGAAACTCCTTGGATAAGAACTTTTTCATGCTAAATAACTTGAAAAACACTCTGAAGAGCAATTTTTTTGCTAACACCCCATTAGTTGTGTTGGTCTTCAGGTGTGGATCCCTAGCGGCGCACATCTCTCTGTCTTAGCATACATATTAACTTTATCGAGAAGAAGATACTGCTTCACCCATTCTTGCCTCTAGGCAGTCTCACTGCAGCGCTCTTTTTCTGACTGTGCAAAACTTCTCCAGCTACAACGAAACAAAACTCGATGAAGGTCCAGCTGTCTGATTTTTGCAGTGCTCCTAGTGATGAAAACTTTGCCAGCACTGTGCAACACGCACTTCCATTAAATCTCTTCCCTGAATTTACTCCTCTCTGCAAAGACCCCACTGTAGCGACAGGTTTGATTAATACTTCCCCTTCCCTTGAGCCATGCAGAGCTTCCATCATTGCCATTTTGAACATTCCATATCCAAAGCATGAGGCATCACTGCCACAAGACATTTTTCCAATGCAGGGCTACCGGGCATTGCTCAAGGCTGTTTGTACAGAAACTGCAGAATTAGTACCCACAGAGGCACACCAGAGCAGGGCTACTCACAGATTACCGTGTGTCTGTGGAAAGCAGCTCAGCTGCAAGAAGACAGACAGGTCATGCACAACTATATCTCCAGCAGAAACGGCATATCCTCAGTTCTCTTTCCATATGTGACCCCTGCCTAAGGAAAAAAAAAAGGCTTTCCGTAGCCCATCATTGTCTTTATTACAGTGATGTGTCCAAAATACAGAATGGCATTTGGATCACTGTTTTTGCTTCAAGGGAGTTGCTGTGATGGTATCTCAGTTTTACTGTTAACCAACACAGCATAGCAGAAATAAACAGCGTGTGGAGAAACAGATGTGCTGACATCCTTAACAGGACTTTCTTGATAAAGGGATGTTTAACCTTAACTGACTTATCCAGATGCAGCAAGGTTTCATAAAATAACAAATGCATCAACATATGGTACAGACTTCATGTTTTCATTTGAGTTTCATTGGTGACACTGTCCTACAGTAAAGGTTTGAAAGAGAAATAAGCCACCCCAGTTTGGAAAGAAAACACAGTACAACTGCTCAGTAGGAAAACTACAGAGATAGCCTTCTGTTTTCAGGGATGAGAGCAATTTTGCTGCCTTTCACCGGCAGAGTAGGGAAAGCTGAATGCTGCTGGGAAACCACTGACATTACTGCACACAGTAGAGAACAATATGACCAAAGCTGATGTCCAACATAACATCCAGGAGTACTTTATCTCCCTGGTATGAGAAATGCTGTGTTGAATGCAGCTATTAGAAATGTTTATTTGAAGGGAAGATGATCTTAAGGTTCGGGCTTTGGCTTGGCACTTGGGATATGTCGAGTGTCTTTCCTAGCTCTGCCCCGTGCCATGGGCAAATCATTTAGTACCCATACGCCTCAGTTTCACAGCTATAGAATTCAGACCATATTTCTTCTGCTCTTTCTTTTTGAAGTGGGCAGGACTTTCAAAGTCTGAAAGACACAGGTCAGCAACTGAAGCACTGTGTGTTTGAGGAGTGCCCAACGCAACTGCACCCCAGCAGAGTGGTATCTGTCGCTAGTGAACAAAAGGGAAGAAAACCTGCCCAAAATGAGCAATCGGTGTTATACTAAGGAATAAAAAGGGGAATCAAAATGTGAAATGATAATTTAAATAAATAAAGCCCTACCCTTATTGCAGTTAAAAGTTTAAAATTAACTATACTACATTCAGAGAAACTAAGAAACAGGATTTCAAATAATGTGTTATTGTTTCCTAAGAAGGATGTACCTGTCCAAAGTAGAACCAGAGAGTGATGAATGGTAAGAATAGCTAATGAGCTATGAAAATCTGCTCAGATTGCCAAAAGAAACGGGTAACTAGGGGAAAGGTAATGCCGGCAGGGGGAGATCGTGACCACCGACTCACGGACCACCTACCCCGGTTATACCCCAGACTCCAAAGATGAAGAAACTGAGCACACATACTAATTTGCATGCTGGAAGAAGGGACTTTGACCAATCATTTAATAGAATAACAATAGAAAGATGAATATGGTAATATTGATTGTATAAATTACTGTCGATTTGTGAATGAGGTGTGCTGTCCTGGGACAGACATCCATATCTGCGCAAATATGCAATAAAATACCTCTGCTCTGTGTGTATATTGGCATACTGCACGCCGGGTAAATAAACCTCGATTTTTTGGAACAAACCTCGTTATCTTCCTGAAAGAGTTGAGGCTCTGACATTGTGCTTCCTGCCTGAGCTTTCGCCCCTGAAGGCAGACCAGTGCAAGACAGCAGAGTAGCGATGCTCTGCCTGAGGCTGCTGAACTGGACCCCTCTGTTCTTACAGGGAAGGGGACAGGGAGGACCCTGAGATCCTCTCTAGGGACAGACTGCAGCAGCACTGCCTCTCAAAATTGTCTTTTCCCAAAAAACTGTGGAAGCACAGCGGAAAATGCCATTTTCATTTGCATTGAAATTCTCTGCAGAAGGAAACTGAACCCTTTTTGACTTGTTGCAGCGCAGCTCACTGCCCCACATAGACCGGGCATCAAACACTGGTGTGACGAAAACACAGTCAATAGGTCACCTCACTCCACTCCCCACCCAGAGACAGCAAAACGCTTGCTGGGGTCTACCCTCGGTCCCCAAGCACTCCGGTGAGCAGCTGAGGTACAAAGAAAAGACCAAGGCCATGAAAAACACAGCAGATGCGAAATGCCTTCACTTCAGTCAATTTTGTAAATTGCTTCTGTTTTGGTGGCCCTGAAAAATATCTTTCTTTCTATGTTGAAAAATTATTAACCGAGTTGTGAGTTGCCATGGATGCAGCATTCACTTCATCGCAGACTTTGTCTCTTACTGTGCAGGACTTCATTCTCAGCGCTCTCCTGGGCTTATAAATATCGAATAAATTGGCCCACTCTTTCTCAGAAGTCAGAGGCAAAATTGCCACCAATTTAAAGGTGTGGGCGCAGGCCTATTATATCTCGTTATATTTTTTATAGCATTGATCACCTCTATTTTGACAGTCTCCTGGTTCTGCCTCGTAAGTCAGTCTTACCCTTAGGTATAAATAAATCTTCAAAACAATAATAAAAAAAATCCCTTTCCCTCTATAAGCCAACACGGTAGACTGTTTGTCCCTGGGAATGGTTTTGGCTGGGAACCTATGGCAAGTGTTCTCATGAGTATACAGAAAACGGTAGAGAACCTGCCTCTGCATTGCAGCAAGGTATCTGAAGTAATCAAAGTGATCTGCATATAGTGTGTTGTTTAGCTGCAGTAGTTTTCCAGACAGCCACAGTGTCAGGGACTGAGTGGATGGTGCTGGCAGATAAACATTTGAGAATTGCTTGGACTGACTATAGCTGCAATTACTGTAATGAAATGGAATTTGTCTCTGGCCCTCTCAGAAGTTATTTGCAAAGAAATGGGTAGGGATAGGGTGGTCTAAATCTTCAAAGCCAGTTGGCAATATTGCTGAAAAAAATAATGGAAATTGCCTTACACTCAGTTGTTCATTCTTCTTCCTCTCTAAACGATTATCTTTCTTTTCAGAGGAAGGAGCTCTGCAGATGCACAGACGTCTGTATAAATAGTTTTTCTGTACAGTTAAATCTTAAGCATTTCTTCAGTGATTATACAAGTTTCTCAACTTTTCAGGGACACTCTTGAATGTGAAGTTGAATTTTCTGGGCTCTGATGCAAACCATCAGACTTTAATCTTCCTATTTATCCACCTGTGCAACTGAAGCCACGCAAGGACAACTTGAACTGCCGCGGAGCATGGAGTCTCACCAGAGCAGGACCTACTCTGTGAGATGCTCTACACTTACAGAGCCTGGGGCAATTTTCATGCAGGCTTGCTTCTACGAGTTTAGTAAGCCATCTTGTGATACTTGTGGTGGTGAAAACCTCCCAACAGACTTCCTCATTTTCTCAAAAACTTCAAGACTGTCTACAGTCGGTGACCCCCATCCCGCTCAAGTGACTTCTGCATGAGAAATGAGATGTCTAAAGCAGAGAACTGGGATAATATAACTACTTGGCCAAAGTTGTTTTAAATAGTGTTACCCATCTTCATTAGTATTTATTCAATGCTGACAGCTTATTTCACTTATTTTAAACAAGCAAAGAGAAGAAAACATGGAACTTCAATTCTCCTCCCTTCGGACTTGTTATATCCACCTCACTCTCCCTGATATTATCAGCCCTAATTCAGGGCAGCATAAACAAAGCGAGAATAAAGAGAGCACCCACTTTGGGGACACACTGTGCACAGGGGCAGCATATGAACTGCAGGGAAACCATAGAAGGTAAAGTATAGGTTTGTCCTTCTGCAGCCACCCAGGTTCTGGTCTTGCATCTTAATAGCCCTCCTTTAAAATTATCTCCATCTTGATGCTGGGATCTCTATGTCTCATATAAGTAAGTGCAAGTGTCAACAAGTACCTATGTTCTGTCCCATGTTATCCCCTAAAGAATATCTCTGGACTCCCAGCTTCATGTGGTTAGGGTTTTAACCCTTCAGATCCTGCTACATTTTTTGTCTTCAGACGTAATGTCCTTGCAAAGGCATGTTTTCAACTGGAAACCAGTTCTCTGGAACAGAGAGAAAGAGATAGAAAGAGCAGCGCTCAGGGCTACTCCTCAATTCTTGGCCTGCTCATGGGAAAAAAAAGTCATCTTTGCAAACTGAGAGCTTTTTGTGCTGCACTGACCGAACTTTTTCAATAGTTGTGGAAAACTGGGGAAAGGGGAAGTGAATTCTGGAAGAGAACTGCAACAACACACAGGACATCCCGAGGATTACTGGACCATACTGGGTTCGAGGTGACTGGAAACTTCGCAGGTGAAGGGCAAATGCCACTTGACAAAAATTGGTGTGGGTTTGACTTTAAATAAGATTTCATAAATCCAGGCTTTGAGAAGGGAGAGAGGACTGGGAGAATGAATCATCCTAAGCAATTTCATGGTAGTTTACATAGTCTGACACTTTATGTCAAGCCACCCAGCTCTTCTATTTTTAGTACAACTAGAAATGGGTCCAGAATGTCAGGATTAGAGGTAATACTTCCCAGAATTTGCAGATCTTCAGATAGAGATTTTTTGGCTCGACTGTCAGCAAAGATTAGGTGCATCTGCAGAGTTTGGAAGCAGAAGTATGTAAGTTGCTTTTTTTTTTCCCCAAGGTTCAGGTTGCATTGTGTTTCAAGGCTTTGAATCAGGAATGTTTTGACAAATCAAAACCAGAAGTATTTGAATTGTGAGACCAATGAAGGAAACAAAGATTTCAACCTGATTACAGGTTTTCTGTTAGTCAGTTAAACATATTATCATGATTGAAGCTGCCATATGAAGTCCAGGGTAAAGAAGCTATTAGCAGTACACTATTACTCATATTTCATAAGTAGGCTATACATGAGTTACAATTAATTACACTGAAAGTTTGAAAGTATAGAAGAACCTTAACAAGTAATGACAGTTTGTTAAAATACAATTGGATTTTGTTTTTGTAAAGATTCAATTGCTCAAATCCTCATCACTTTACCTTATATGTACTTGGACATGGAGGGAGATTTGAAATACCCCAAGCAATGTTGACTCTTCCGTCGGTAAGATGCTGGTTTGTCATGCACAGCTGGTAGCTGTGGCTGCTTTCTCTGTTAATGTCTCTGAAGTGAAAATATCTTACCTGTATGAAGGAGATATCTATATGCGAAGACCGGTTCTGGGAGAAACACATTTTATTTGCCTTACCACAAAGACTGTACATATGCTTGTTCTGCTGCGGTTTGGGGTTTTTTATTGCCGTGATGGATGTTTTTTTGACAGCGTTAAATAAGAGCTGGTGTCCCTGAGGCTAAGGCAGTTCGTGTCTGCCAAGGATATTGGCTAACGGGCATTTTCTGTTCCACTCGCTGTGCCGACGTGGCACAGCACAAAAACCACCCCCAACAAGGTAGCCACCTTTTCCAGATTTTCCCAAGCAGACAGATTTATGTTACCTATGGAAAACCAGGCTGCTCTTGCGGCCACTGCAGGGAACAACAGTACAAATACAGGGCAGCCTCTGCTTCTGGAGTCCCCGAACCCAAATTACTGGCTTTCCTCCATGTGTTATGCTAGAAAAGATGACATTACGAGGTAAGATAATCTTTTGGTATTTCTTGAGACACCAGTCAAAAAAGTGACTGTTTCCTGTGAGGCTTTCATTCAGATGATTTTACAGTCATTTCAAGTAAAACCAAAGCTTCTCCAACCTTGAAATGAGTTCACTTCACTGAAACTATACTTAACAGGCACATGTGTCAGAGCTGCTTATGTTCATGCCCACAAAGTGAAGAATAAGTTCCAATTCATGGAAGTTCATGAATTTCCAGTTAAACAAAAGGAGGAGGGGAAAAATAAGAAAGAAAAAAGAAAAAAAGAGGGGGGACATGGCTGCTTTAAATTCCAGTCCCTGATTTTGTCTGGGAGTCACAGGATCTTACACGTTCGTATGTCTAAAACAGCAGAGACTTAGTTTCCATAGTATTTTTGGCTTTTGTTTATGGTTAACGGAGGGGAGAGGGAGGGATTTTTTTTTTTTTTTGAGGG
>Ga0065711_1005166_pt1 | contig 21113 bp, 7 predicted proteins | sample Hoacrofraction12_FD_59098 | JGI IMG/M metagenome (GOLD analysis project Ga0065711, IMG submission 59098) | Hoatzin crop microbial communities from Cojedes, Venezuela - Epithelial fraction 12 v2 (version 2) | ecosystem: Host-associated > Birds > Digestive system > Esophagus > Crop | place...
CCTGCCCCGCCGCCTCGCCTCACCCCGGGCGGGAGCCAACCCACGGCAGCTTTGCGGTCCCCGCTGCCCCGCCGCAGCGGGGCCGGGGGGCACGGCCCACAGGGAAACCCGAGCCCCCGGCCTCGGGCAGGCTGAGCTCTCCCGTGTGCTGGCGACCGGCCCGCCTGCTCCCTGCGGGGCGCGGCAGAGCTCCTCCGCGGGGACCATCGGGCCGAGCCCCGCTTCACTCCGCGGGCGGCTTCAGCTGCCGCCTCACCACGTCGCACAGCTTACCACATACGTATTGTCAACGTATCAAATAAAACAAAAAATAAGATGTGATCAAGTTTTTTTGAAAAGTTCCTAAAAAAAGAGCTGCTCTTGACAGCATAGCTCCATTCTAGCAAGACTCTTCGTTCTTCTTTAATGGGCTTCTGAGAATAAAGGAAGATCAGGATTTGCTTTCTGTTTTGCTTAATATATATTTATACTTTTGTGATATGTACGTGTTTTTCCACAGAGAATTTCAAATATTGCGAAGATTTTGAGATTGTTAAGATTAGGCCTTAACCAGAATTTCACTTCTATTTAACGTTCATCTCAAAATGAAGTTCATTGTCCATCGAAAATACTAGTGGGTACCAAGACATTAAATGGACTATTTTCTTAACAATACCACTTAAATTAAAAGATATTCTGTAAATATGCAGCTTAATCACATGGACAATTATTAAATTTTAATTTAAATTCTGAGAACTCTAGCCAAGATGCTTCTACCTTATAGTTGCAGTTCCTATAACAAACTGCAGTGGTTTATCTTTTAGGGTTATTATTTCATAACTTAGTAAAAACGCTAAATAACGTACCGTTTTGCACGTTGATATCAGTTAAAATATTCCTAATGTACTCTTAGTATAATTTCAGCCCTAAGCCAAATGCTCCTGAAGCCAGTCCAGTTAACAGGATTTTTTAAAAAGAAACTGGTACCTTCTTGACCATTCCTGGGCCAGAAATAAACAAACAAGAACTGGCTAATAAGTAAGTGGGCAATATAGAAATGGTGGATTATTCCTAATTCTTTTGCAATCATCTTCCTAGATAAGCTATTACTTCTAAAACAAAGTTTTTTACGCGACATCTCCTCAGAGCTCAAAGCTGCTGCGCAAGTTACTCCTCAACAACTTTTACCACTTTTTCTACTGTAGAATTGTTAGTATGCTGGATGAGGCTACCATATGTTTTAACTCCTCAGGCTGACACTCTGCTTCTTGCTCTACACTATTGCTTCTGTTTAGGTCTCCTGCGCAGCACAAACAGTAATCTATTTGTTACAAAACCAAGGATGTTTGGGTTTTGGGGGCTTTTTGTGTGGTTTGTTTTTTCTAATTTTGCTACGCCATTTCTAACCATATGGAAATGACATTCACGAAGATGCAGGAAGGTACCAGCCAGCCATTCTAAGCTAAATAAAGCTGTAATGAAACCTTCATCAAGGAAGTCACCATTGTCACAAAAACCAAAACTGCAAAGCAACAGAAGTATTTTGAGATTAGAACCACCAGAAACATGCTTGCATTACCCAGGCCAGTATCTGTGTGTACTTAGCAACTAAAGCAACAAAAATAACCTAATTCAGGAGAGGTCTTTTATTCTGACAATCATTTCACGCTTCCAAAAAACGCATGGCTATAAATAGTTACACCTTTATAAATCCCTATGCACAGCAAAAACAATTTCAAAAGCTACACAGCATCTACAATAAAAAGGACAAAGCACTTTGCCAAGCCAAAAATACCCCTCCCCCTTACTGAGAAGGGATGCAGATCAAACATCCTAAAGGAGCATATCCTTTTGCCAATGGCTTACAAATCTATTCTGTCTATCAGCATTAAGCAAGATGTTCTTAACTGACAAACGTATAGGAGAAGGTGGAAGGGAAGACCCTGAGGCAGCCACCTATTTAAAAAACAAAGATTTTATTTGGAAAAGCACGCTTTTACTTTTCATGGCTGCAAAGATAACCATCCATATTCAACTGAACATAAACCAACGCAATGTGGTCTTGAGTCCGCGCCGAGAGCGCTCCAGGCTATCTGCTGCCGCTAACAGCTTTGCAGCGCAGGAGCTGGGTGCGACGAACAAGCTTCCCGTCAGTTCCCCGCTGCTCCCCACTACCCTCTGGGCAGCAGGGGAATTGGCAGCAGTCACGTCAAATTTACACTGCTGCTGCCTGTAAAAGCCATTAATAGCAGCAGGTACAGGCCGTACTGCTGTTCACATGGCAGAGCTGGCCGTAAAAAGTACTCAGGGTGGAACAGGTAAGACAACAGCACAACAGCTGCGGGCTTCCCCACACCGGCCCTGATTCACAGCAGCCACGGAAACATTGTCTCTCCAGCAGTATTTTAGAGAGTCACGCATTCCTGATTTAATGATATGAAGCACCTTTTTTTTAATACTGTTTTTCACTTGTGGATGTACTCACCCAAACACTAGCTACCAATAAGAACTCCACTGTGACCTTAACTAGTTCAACAATAGAAAGTTAAGGTTTGCATTTGCGATGCCTTGAATGATGCTTCTACTGGTATTAGAACACACCTGCAGGAAGATGCACATACTACGCACCATACGCCTCAAGAGCATAACAAGTTCTTGCTAGTCTACCAAGTCCTTAGGAAAATCAAGATGACCTTGACATCAACTGCATTGAAAGTAGCTAAAATTAGCCACCTGGAAACCTGATCTTCATGCATTACCACATCATCTTTGTCCATGTTTATTGCTAAACAAGGAATCCCTTTGTGCATGTCATCACCAAGGTAGTATCCAGATCACAAGCATAAAACAAATAAAAGAATCACATAACTAATGATAATCAATAGTTTGGGGTCTTGTCCAAATTAGTTTCTCATTTTTCCACACTATAATCACACCAAAGATTGAAAACTGCAGTTGCTTTTAAGCTGCTACAATGAAAAATCTTAAAGGAATCTCCATTCATCGTTTCATTTATAAAATTGTACTTAGGAATGCAACTTTGAAAAAAAAAAAAAAAACACCAAAAACCAAACATGAACTCAATTCCGAGTACTACAATGGAATTCAGAAGTCACTGAACTTCTTTCTCTCGAATAGTCTGAATAACTCTTCTAGTGATTTTTTTAATGGCACTTTTATAATCAAAAAGTGTATCTATTAAAAAAAAAATACGAGCTCACACGCTTGACAGAGTCCATCTGTAGAAGATTGCTTGCAATATGGATGTGCATCACCCCACACGCACGCAGAAAGGAGTCTTCTTTGCTGAACGGCAATCCCAGCAAAAGAAGTGGTTTTCTTTAGATGACCTACTACAATAAGATTTCCTTAGTTAACCAAGCTACTTCTGCACAATTGATGGGAAGTTTACCTAAACAGGGTTTATTTTCTCCAGAAAAGTGCCTTCCCTTCCCCCATCCCCTTCAGAGTTCCTTCTGGATCGCTTTTTATTTTCTTGTTCAACAGTTGCCCCACACCATCTGTTGGGATTGCTCTACAAAGCCAAGAGAGCTGGCAAATGAAGATCCATGAGGTTCTATAATTTTTCCGGTCTCTCTGGTGCATATATGGAACTATTAAGAGAGCCAATGAAGCATTCCAGATTGTGGTTCTTCCAATAAGCTGATAACACTCTTCCTTCTTTTTCTTGCTTATCACCATGGCTAATGAATGTCTCAGTGTTTAAGGGATAGACAATCTCAAGACACACAAATGTGAAACCTAACTCAAATTAAAATAGACATGTTACAGATAGATTAAAAAAAAAGGAAAAAGATGCAGGGGAAAACCCCTACCTTTTCTGTCTTCCATATTTGTTATCTCATGTTGATAAATGAATGGCTAACAACTACAGCAATGTGGCTGGGCAACAGTTTTCATCTGTGTAACAGTCACTTCAGAAGGTAAATTTGGTTACTGTGATTTGTATCTCACCACGCATTTAACACCAGGCTTATGACCCAATTTTAAGTTTACATCAAAATGAACACATTCATATAAAAGCCAGCAACCTTAAGCTAGTCATGTTTCCAAGATGAAACAAGCACCTGCTTTGCACGTCACATACTCTCTACGTAGCGTGCTGTTGCTCATCTAAATGCCACAGAACCCAGTAACACATACCACTAAGCATGTTTCACCTCTTCTATAGCTAAGATACCATAGTTGTGATTAGTAGCAGCTTCTTAACCAGTAAGCTCCTGATTTACCGTATCATTCACTGGGAGAGAATCAAGCCACTGTCCAATGTAACCAGATGCTGCTGACCTGGGCATGCTGCAAAGGCAGCATCGGGTACCAGAGAGCGAGTCTACAACACACATAAGCTTCCATTTGGAAGATTTTGTCTGAAGACAGTTATTTGGGGCTCAGTGCTAAATACAGTTAGGTTGTTTCTCGGAATACTTAATAGTAGTATAAAAACTGTGTGCAACTTTCACTGGAATTCTTCAAGGAGATACTACGTAATGGGGGGTTTTAAATTGCCAGGAAATGAAAGAAATTGAGAACTTCATCCTGCTTGCTCTGCCAAGCTACAGCACTGGATGCGTGTCAGTTTTGAGCGGCCTGGTGTCCCACGCCTATCACACGCCCACTTCTCTTCAGTTCTAGTCCATAATGGTGAACAGAGCTATTTTGAAAAATGGCATACAACACCAACAAAGCCTATTGCCTCAGCAGAATTTCTCAGGTGCTGTTTTTCACATGCAGAACTAGTAACACTGAGTACTTGTATTGATCTAAGCCCAAGGCAGCGCCTATCTTCTGTTCTGGTCCCCACTAGAAATACTGCTATACTTCACATTAGAAAACTGAGGGCTCTGATACATGAAAAAAATGTAATGACCACATGCAAGTCAACTGGCATTGTGGATGCACAACAGATTTGAATTAGTAGGCTCAGACCAACTTCAGAGTCAAGCCATACTTCTACAGATTTTCTGAAGCCTTTAATACCTATTCTAAGAGTCAAAATGTTTTAGCAAAAAAGCTCCACTACTGTTTCTTTCTTGCACTCTTGACCAATCTTACCTGACAATTTTCACTATTATTTGACTCCTTAAAAAATAAGTTGACTGTACTCAGTAGTCTATAAAAGGAAAGTCAGGTTTCCTTTCACTGTTTGAAACAAGTCCTGTGCAAGTATCTGGAAATAAATGTGAGATACTTTGCCAAATACTTATGGGCAAGAAAATAACAGAGATCTTTCTGATATGACTAGTTCAAACCCCCCCAGATAAAGCCCTACCAATATACTGACCTACTAAAATGTCATAGCAAACACATTCTTAGAAGGTACAGGTAAGAGTTAGCTTCTTCTGGAATACACCCCTGTTTTTACAATAAAAAAACTTCTATATAACAGGTAAAGCCAGATAGCTTCTGCAGCTGTGAGGAGGGGAATGCTGCAAAGCAGTGAAAGAGAACAGCTCTCCCCCAATTTTTTTTTACGACCTTTCAAAGTCCAGAAAAATATAACATTAAATGAAACTGAACTAATGTCTAGCCTTGAGTCACTTAACAAATGTTGGTTAAAGTAATCTCTCACACAAGTAAGTGGTGCTTCAAGAATCTGCTGAGTAACAACACTGAAGAATATCAAAGTTATTTTTGTTCTTTTCTGTAGGAAACTTTGCATTCCCTCACAAGATTAAATTCAGTTTATTTTTGCAGTATATTTCAAATCCCAAGTAAGGGGACTCCCTGAACAGATATTAAATGTAAATATAAAGTGCAGTGAGGGATGCTAAAAACAATGTTTACTGTACTTAAAGATGTAAGTTTTTCTTTAAACCATACTACTGAAACACGTCTTTTTTCAAACGCCTATCTGAAAGGAGGAAAACTTCTCTTAAACTCATGGTGCCCCTTCAAAAAAATAATACAATACAAAGAGACTTTATTTCCTAACTTTAAGATTGATAATGGAAAAACAAAACCATCTCGCAAAATGGAAGCAAACAACAGGAAATCTCTAAATGACTTTTGGCTGGAGTAAGTTTGTGTTTTGTTCTCCCTCTCCCCAAGGTAAGTCCTAGTTTCAGACATTTTCCTGGGGTTATTTTTTGCGGCTTTGGAAAAAAGAGAAACAATATATAAGTATTTGTTATAAAAGTGCAAGAACAAGCACCATCAAAAAAATTCATACACACATAAAAAACACGCAGTAACAAAACGTACCAAGTACAAGCTTACTGTGGGCAAGATTTTCTAGTCCTCTTGCTACTATCTGCTGAATTTTTAAAAAGCAGATGTAGCAGCAATATGAATAAAAAGGGCAGACAAATGCCAGTATCGGTATTTTGAACCACATTATCGCTCTTCAGTTCTCTACAGAGCTCTGAACGGTAAAGCAGCAAAAAGAGTTCCACAGACCCCAGGGGACTTTTAACTCTATCTAAACCATTCCTATGCCAACTAAAACCCATGCCAGTCTAGCAAATTTAAAATAGCAGTGCAAAGTAGTAGCCCATATCCCCCGTCAGTAGGATGCTTCATCACTGGACACATAAGACATCTTCATGCAGTTATCGTATTCAAGATTGACTTACCTAAGGACACCGTGACATGGAGCTAAGTTTGTTCACTACAACTTCAAACCTCACTGGCTGTCCCAAGCAAACACATTATTAATACCTTCACCTGACTGACCTCATTCCTAAGTTGCTTGATCTAAAACAAAATAGTAAGATACTCTAAATGCCCCCCTAAGCCCCTAAATGACTGAACAGTTGTCCCTCAAAGCAAGGAACACTTCTGTCCCTTATTACGAAGCCAGTCTTTGATAATCATACATTCTTGGACTAAAGACTCCCAAAAAAGATTCAGCTTTAAAACATTCAGCTAGGTTGTTTCTCAGCTCTCAGGTTACACTTACACATGCACATTGAACTACAAGTGACAGCTGTTCCATTTTTATGCAGCTTGTTTTTAAAAAAAGACAAGACTATATAACCATGCCATACAAGTTTGTGCATTTACGCTCGCAAGCTCCTAGTAATTGCTGACCCATTGATGAAATTTAGTCGAATTAGAAGAACATGAATCTCAGAGATATCCACACCACTTACATGAAGCAGACAGACAGGTAGAGAATAGATAACTTACTGAGGGAAATAAAACGTGAGCTCCATCCTTCTTGGACCTCTGAGCATCCATGTAAGACATTACAATTCGTGTAATCACAAGCAGTAAAATCCAACCCTCTGACACTGCATATCCTACCCAGTCTTTCTTTTCTCCTTGCTTCCATGTAGATTTTCACTGACAAAAGAAAACCTGAACAGAAGTTCTGCTAAAGCAACACCAAACAGGCCTTCCTGTTACCTGTCTCCCCTTGCCCCTTTCCTGATGGCATCCAAATGCAGCAAAACTAAAGAATCGGGGAAATGCTACAGGGACCTCCGTTTCTTCAGAAGATGTTTTGACTAAGTGGCTAAAACAACAGTCTTTATCCCCTCCTGTTTTGTTGTTCTTGTTTCAAATTGACGCTCAGTAATACCTAGCATTGCCTTCTAAACGTCTCTTTCTTCCCTTCCCATCTGTGCATCTGAGCCTCTTGAATGTGCACCTACTGACGGGATTCCCACGGCAAATGACTGCATTATATAGATTAAGAAATGACTAAATAAATACTTTTAAAAGGCAAATGCTGTGAAGTGTACTTGTCCATTTATGACAATATTTAAACTGTTGTTCCTTCACTGAAGTATTTATTTGTCTACACATAATATCATTCTCTAGTGTTAAATTTATACATTGAAAAGGAACATTTAAATTAAAACGCATTTGTTGTGAAGTTCTGAGAAAATTGTGTCTTCCCAGAAATGCAGGGTTTATTACTATTCCCTCTTCAAAAAAAGTGTTTAATATAGGAAATTTAAGATTTAGAATAATATATCCTAGAAAGATTCCACTTACTGTACCTCCATTCTGATTACTCAAGTCTATTTCAATTCTCTATGCATAATAAAAACAAAACAAACAAAAAGACTGCTGTAGTAGTTTGTATTTCTAACCATCAATTTCAGAAACTGCTGCTTGATTTCTACACTTTTTTTTTTTCTTTTGATATACTAAAGTGCCTGTCCTGAAAGCAAGATAAATTCAAAAGTTTGGTTGTTTGAAGTCAGTAAGACAACTCACTTGCTCAGGTTTAAATGCAGAAACAAGTCTTGCAATATGATGGTTGAAGTAAAGCTTCTGAAATGTAATCTTTCTTACTAACGCAAAGGAAGTTAGTCTCTAACAGGAAAGATTCCTTCAGAAACTGCCTTTCTGGAAAGGAACAAGATCTATAACAACACAGCAGCTCAGTTTAAGGCCTTATGAGTCACAAAATGAAGTTAAGCATTAGCACTTTCCCAAAACTGCAAGCATGATCAAAAAGCAAAACAAGGGGCTAAATAAAATCCAAGCTTGTATTTGCTTCAAAATACAGAACATTGGAATTCTGTGATCAGAGTGCTAAGAAATAGAAATTCAAATCTGTAACAAAAAAAGTCAAAAAACTCCCACCTGAAATGAAATACACTCCATCTAAAAAATAAGGCAAAATAACGAAATGTCGCACAAAGAATATATTGAACTTATAAAGTTTCCCTTTTCACCACAACTTTTATTGCTGTTTTCTTAAAATATGTATTTTTAATAACAGCTCAAACAAACTCTCACTAATCCACTGGAACTCTGTTGCTAACTTCAGCTTAGTACCCAAATATTATCAAGTGAAACTGCATCAAGCAGATGCAGAGTAGGAGTTCAATAATCTAAATTACAAGCACACCAGCTATGAAAGCAACATACCCAACCTGTATATACAACATAACAGCAATACTGACCCAAAGCATCCAACTGCTGTTGTCAGCCAGCTAGCAAAGTAACGGTATCTATGTCAATGACCTGATACCAAAATAAACACAGCCTGCAGCGCACACTGTGAAACAAATACTATGAAAACTAAATACACAATTGTGTTTGACCATTACAGCTATATGCACTTGAAAGCATACCATATCTTTCATTTGCACATCTAAAATTACCTCATATTAAAAACTGGAAAAAGGGAAGGGGTTAGAAAGAGGTGCACAAACTCCATCTAAATAAATTAAAATTTTAAAAGCTACATTTTTCCTACATTACCAGAAAGTCACACTCAGGAAAACCTAAAAAGCGGCAGAAGCAAGCACGCAGCTTTTTCACCTGCCACTGTAAGCTCTGGTTTGAGCTCACTGAGAAATATCAAGATACAGCACATCCTTTTCAACATGGTAGACGCAAACAGAAGATTCTAAATAAAGGTTTTATTTTAGAAGCCGCATGAAGCTTTAGCTCGTAAATAGCAGCTGCAATTTCGACTTTACTTTCAAGGAAAAAAGAACATTTGAGTAACCTGTACATGCTATACGAACTAGAAGGCATGAAATTGAATGCGTTGAGATAGTTTTTATCCAGCCTCTTCACTACACACCCAACTGAACTAACATGGGCACTAATCAGATTTACAGTCTGCAGCAAATTTCCATATTACTTTAAAAGTATTCAGGCTTCAGCTGTTTTCAAGTAGTCTTAAATCAACTAATTTTGTTTACCTTTAGACAGAAATTATGATTTATACAAGATGACAAAATCCTTAAATATGCTGGTTTTATTGTAAAACAACACAGAATTGGCAGCAAAAGTGTGCAGAACAGCAAAGTTACAAGAAAATCCCAAATTAAACTAAATAAAGAGCTTTCCTCTTTCCATTTTCCCATGTTGCTACCTGCTCACTCATGTGCCACCAAGAGAATAATTTTCTCATGTACTTCGTTACCACCCAGCGAGGAAGACCGGGAGACAAAAGCCCACCCAGACTACCTCCAAAAAGAACACCACACAAGGAGCTTTTTATTCACCTTAATCCAAACACCCAAGCTCAGCTCCAGCACGCCTATGCCAAGCACGCTAAGTAAGAAACCAGCAAGGCATACATCTCTTGCTTAGCAAGAAAAGGCAACAGGGCCTTAATTGTAGCTGGTTCTTGTCAAAGCATAATTTCAGTTAACATGCTCCTTCTACACTTCTCATGGGAGTGGCCTTCTAAGAAAACATTTTTATAATCAAAACCAAAACCCCTTTCATCCTTATGAAGCTTACTACTGCCACTACTTCCTTACACCCTCCCCCTCAAAAACTCCCCACTTCTTTTTGTCCCAGAGTCAGCAGTCACTGAAGTCGTGAAGGGCTGTAAACGGCAGCGCCATTCATCGTCTATTTTTTGTACTTTTCTGCTAGTTAAAGGAGTCACTTCACCTACTGCAGTGCTGAAAGCCAAGAGCAAGTAGGCAAGAGCTATGCCGAACTAGCATGAACCTGCCCACCTTTTGTCTCAACGCGTCACTCTTGCAATTACCTACAGAAAGCAAAGCTGTGCTAGGTGAGAGAAACAACCACAGATTAAACAAATCACAACGACGATTCTCTTCCGCAACATGTTTTAACAGCGAAATTCACCAAATTCTGCTCAAATTTTGTAGTACATTGAATGCAATGGTAAAATAAAATTCACTTACAAGTTAACTGAAGCAACTTATCCACAGCATGAAGGCTCCTGGAACAACATACTGCAACTCATCACTGCCTTGGTCAGTACCAGGAAATGATTCTATCATAATACTAGCAGCTTCCTTTCTACATTTTTTTAGTTTTTAAAAACCCTGTGCATTTTCACTGCTCGTTCACGGCAGAACAACAAACTACTGTGAAAGATGACAGATGTGGAAAAAAGATATGATCTGATTCTATATTACTAGGGGAATACTGATCATGAACTATCTTTAAATCAAAACAGTTTGCATATTCAGAAAAGTTAGCATGTAAGATCTCTATTTACAATAATTTTATTCACTAGAAGCAGCCAAGTTTAAACGTTTACTCAATCTCTGAATGTGGCTTTTGTTGTAGTATTCCTCAATACATAACAGATTAACCAAACTGTTTTCCATGTTTGTAACTCCACTGAGACAAAAAAAATCAGCTCTTTACATATATTAAAAAATATTGACAGAAATTGGGAATAGTAATTTATTTTTAAAATCAACAGCTAGTGAGTCACTAATACATTTAAAACGAGTACTGACTGCACAGCGTATTTCCATGTAAATTAAAGGGGGGGGCATACTTCTTCCACTTCAATTCAAACCGACTTCAATATTTTTGTGTCAGCTCCAATGAACTACTTTAACAGCTTTCTGTGCCAGAATCTCCAATATAAGAGAGTACTTTAGCATATATGGAAGCCTAATGAAACAATATTCCTCTTGAATATAGTTTTCTCAATTAAATATTCCTGAACAAAATCGTCCCCCTGAAATCAAGAGGAAAACTAGATGCCTACACAAAAGGAATTAATCAAAAAGAGACCACAGATTGAAAATAGAGGTCACAAGACAGAGGATACTACTGGGGATCAACAGGATTCAATTTCAGGCAAAGGAAAAAATCAAACCACTTCTCCCTAGAAGTCTCCTAAAAAAAATCCAGAGAAAGAACATAGCATCCAAGAGCTTTACAGGGATTGACCATTAAAAAACCAGAACAAAACAAAACAGCAGGGAGCATGAACTTTTGGTAGGGATCAAACTGAAAAAGTTGCAAGACAGGTCTCTAGAAACATAAGCACAGAAATAATTTTTTATCTCAACTGAGCCTGGCTATTAGCAGAAGAGGCAGGACTAGGCCCAGCGTAAAGCTTAAGAGAAATTATCACCTTTCACGGAGTTCAAGTCAACAGAAGCTGCTATCAGCATCGAGCAAATGACAGCCTGGTCAGCGACAGCAGGGTGCTGCCAAGGACATCCTGAAGCACAGCCAGGAGCACGAGCACCTTCACCCCTCTGTCCCCAGCAAGCAAGGTTGGGTCACCATCTCTGAGAACCTCCCGAAATCAGCCAAGGCCTGTACACGTTTGCAATTAACTGTATTCAGTCAAAAAACACACCAGGCTGGCACCATAAAATATACGTCTTGTGTAGTTCATCAGATTTCATAAACCACATGATTGAAGGTCAAAGGATCCTCCACAGGATGATATAAATAGGAGCTACACCACAGACACATCAAAATAAATTCACCTAATCTTTTTAAAAAACTGTTCTTACTAAACTCAAAGACAGTAAGACACATGTCTGATTTTGTCACTCCTATGTTCCTTAAATTAATTTACCTGCCTTCCTTGTGGCAACTCTTGTTCTGTAGCAGCTGGTTGCTGCTTTTAGCACCTACAAGAACCAAAACTTCTGCTACAACTGAATTTACACATTAAGCTGAGCCATACCTGGGCCTCATGAGCAGCTGCTACAAAGATTTAGTGAAGAGGAAAAACAGCCCAAGCGTACTGCATCTTCTAGCACTATTTCTTCTCCTTCTGAAGCATAAAAACAGGTACTGTAAGCCACAGCATGTTGCAAGTCACTAAAAGCACAACAGCTACATTTTTCTAGTGTTTGTTTAAAATACTGTTAAAGAACTCTCCATCTCTATTCCTGGTGCTCAGTAAAAAAAGATGGTACCTTTAAAGAATTGTTTTTAACATTGCTCTTAATATTGTTTTATAAACCTATCAGTCAGAACTGTCATTCTGAAACAATGTTTCAAACAAAAAGAAACAAAATGCTCAGAACCAAAACATTTGCAATGTTGTCTTTAACACTAAGGCAAACTCCTCTTTTCCTTCCAACATATAAGCTAAAACTAAATTGTGAAGTCATGAATATCTCTTAAAAGAGGCCTTCCTATCAACCTGTGAAACTAGTTCTGGTTTGCAACTCAATATGCTATTGAAAAGTGTTACGTGCACACAGATGATATGCTAACGTTGAAATTACTTTCAACTACAGACTAACTCCTGAAAAGGCAGTATGTAAAAGACAAGAACATTTTCCCAATACATAAATTAAAATGCTAGCCCTCACAATAAGACATCAAGGGAGCAAAAAACCCCAAATAAGTGCAAACACAAGCCAAATAGCCCCCACAAAAGAAAATCTGCCACATTTATGCAACAAAAAACAATCTCTGCTACAAATTACAGAGCTTCCAAAAAAACCTGTAAGATTTGTCAACTGCTTCTAGCCTAAAACTACATTCCTAGGTTCATTTATCAAACTTCATTAAATCAACATAAGCATTCTCAGTCTCATCCTCCTAGAAATCCACTCACTCATATTTACCAGCCTTAAGCGTTCTCAAGTTCAACTCACTCAACACCTGAAGATAGGCACCGTCTTGGAAATCCATCTATCAGGAACTTGTGCAAATTTTTTAACCTGATAATGAACAAAAAAAACAATACCTCTCCAGACGCAGGAGGCCGTTAGGTGGACAAAGTGCTGGATATTATTTTGATCTCCCTATTTATTTAGAACTAACATAACAGCTAAAAGAAATTGTAAAGCCTGACTGCACAAAGCACACACACATCTGGACAAAAGCCACATGAATTCCAAATGTGCTTCAGATTCTTTGCTTCAAAACCATACTAGTGGTTAACATCTTTACAAGTTCTACTTCTCTTTCAGTAATAACACTTCAATAACACTTTATAAAGTGTTGATTTTCTGCAAAATGTCTCAATACAAAGTGCTGTTCTGGAAGTTTTAGAGGCAATAGTATGTTTGAAGCCACTTAGAAATTCAGACTTTNCATAACAGAGTTAGACAAAGCAGATTAGTGGTTACCAGTGCCAACAGATAGTCCCACAACAAGCCCACTTCCCCTTCCTTTGTACTTGAGGCTGTGGTTCCACATGGAATTATTTTGCCTCTATTGAAGAAAATGATGCTTCCCATTCCTTCCTCGCTCCCCACCACTGTTTCTACGGCACACAATTCTGTACAACTATGAGAACTAAATCATCAACTTCTATTCACAGAATCACAGAACGGTTTGGGTTGGAAGGCACCTTATAGACCATCTCATTCCAGCCCCTCTGCCATGGGCAGGGACCCGTTCCCACCAGACCAGGTTGCTCAAAGCCCGGTCCAACCTGGCCTTGAACGCTGCCAGGGAGGGGGCAGCCACAGCCTCTCTGGGCAGCCTGCGTCAGGGCCTCACTAACCTCACAGCAAAGAATTTCCTTCTCAAATCTAATCTCGGTCTACCCTCTTTCAGTTTAAAGCCATTACCCCTTGTCCTATCACTACCTGCCCTGGTAAAAAGTACCTCTCCAGCTTTTTGTAGGCCCCTTCAAGCACTGGAAGGCTGCTCTAAGGTCTCCCCAGAGCCTTCTCTTCTCCAGGCTGAATGGTCCCAACTCTCCCAGCGTGCCCTCATATTCCTGAAAAACACTCCCGACAAAAAAAAAAAGTAGAAAGTTTCTCTGCACCCGAATGAGTTTCCCAGTTCAGTTCACAGCACAAAGGGTTGCATTAACATGAAGTGGAAGAATAGAAGTTTATGGAAAAAAAAGCTCCTATCTCCTAAACTGATTATACTTTAGGCATACACTCAACTACAGCTTTAACAGTCTATAGTATGGGTTGCTGCCTTTACAAGGCAATTTAAGATAGGTTTTGTTTTCTGTTTTCTCTGTAATTAAGTAGCACTTCTTCCAGACATGAAGTTTGCACAGTTACATCAGTACACTCACATTACTGAATCGCTTTATAGTTCTTCAGTATTAACAAGACCACAGTTCTTCAGTCTTAACTAGACATCTGCTTGCAAATAATTAGATTATTCAATCACACTTATTCTGCAACATCATTAAAAAAATAATAGCTATTTTACTTATTTTTGTCAACTAGTCTCACCTTGATATCTGTAGGATTATTACTGTAAATTGACCTAGCCAGAAGCTTTCTTCTTATGCTTGCCATCTGTTAACTACTTTTTACAAAAATGATTCTCTTTTGGCACATCTTAGAGACAATTATTGCTGTCTTTTAATGAATGTGCAATTATCTCACGAAAAATTATGTTCTTAAATTATAACAATCATTACAACAGCAAGTACTTCATTTTAAAGAGGAAACATACACGAAGAATTGGACAGGCTAATTACATGACAAGTGACGAAGGCTGAGAAAGACTTCAGAAGAGCATTAGTGATAGCAAAAAAGATTCAAAAACAGAATGATGAAACAATTTAACTCTATGCAGAGATGGTAATTACTAATAAATTCATAAAGCCTTTAAAACAGTAAAGCAGATACTCTTGGCGCATTTTCCTTGCTCTTAAAAGTCCAGAAATTTGTCTTTCCCTCACTATACAGCTGTATTGTGAAAGGAAAAACAAGGCAAATGAAAAAAAGAAATTAAATATTATAATAAATATTCATCAGTAAACGTGTTACAAACTAAATTCACAAACGTCTACTTCCTCACCCCAACCTATGCAATTTCTCATTTTAAAAAGAAATAAAATGCACAAAATGCCTATATAAAACTTAGATAAAATATATACAAAAGGAAATGCCTCGTACACATTGAACTATAAAGTTATCAAAAAATTGCTATCTTCAGTGATGTATATATCATTGTTGAAAAGCCACAGATTAGCCATGAAAACATATTAGAGCTACAGTTTAAAAGACTTAGTTCATTCCAGGAACTGCACAACTCAAGCTCAGCAACATTGCCCCACTCCTCTCTAACTCTGTGCATTTGACACAGCTTTGCCACTTTCACTGCCCCCTGTTTGTGCAGACCTTTCTGAAAATAATAGAGGAAAGCAAAAAAGCTGGAAAACACAGTAAAAACAAAGTCAGTGGAGGGATTACTTTCATTACTTGTACATACATGATAAACCTGTTAGGTGCTGGGAGATGACAACTGAATTCTGCTGCCTCACTGTGGCAGAGACAATCTATTCAGCTTCTACAGGGAAGGTGAAAATTGTTCTTTAAGCACAGAGAACCAAATCCAGAGCATACGACTCCTAGAAACGTTTAAAAGGAAAGTTCAAAGATTTATATTTGTTAACATGATGATGCTACCCATAAAATTAACCATAGCTAAAGGAACAATAACAATACAGAGTGGATATGCTTAATGGAAGCTATAGCAACACTATTAAGCATTTCAGGAAAAAGACCAAGGTTTCAGGGCTCTCTTGCTTAGAGGTTGTAGTTTTTTTATCTTTCAAGATTACAAGATACGATTTTTAATGCACACCACAAATACAACTGCTTACTGGAACAGGTGTCTAGATTTCAGTTTTCAGATGATGCAAAATGGGGCAAATTTTGAGACATGTATCCCACCGAAAACTGTCACCCACTGCTTCACAAGCAATATGTGTAACAGCATCATAATTTTACAATCCTATACTGTAACACCACTTAGGAGCCATAACCTATAAACCTACTACACAAAATAGCCAGTCTCTCCTACATATATAGTGTGATCAGTTCATTACTTTAAAATGTTTCTCACTACAGGCTTACATAAAATTTAACTACTCAGAATGTAAGAAATGCACTCTGACAAATATTAAATCCTTGACTTGTATACATCTTACAAAACTGCATCTATCAAGTAATTGGCTTGTTGTACTAGCCGAGAAAACATGACTGCTTACTATGTATTTCTCTCAAAAAACTTTACAGTGCAAGATTCCATATACAAGTAGAACAGCAACCAATGGCAGTGACAGCTTTACGAGCGGAATAATCCAAGGGATACTTGTCTACAATCAATTTAGAGTTGATAGAAAAAGGTAGGTATCCGCTAACACAGCCAGAGGAGAAAGGCCTGTGACTACACAGGACACGTATCTCAGCAGCACGTCAGCCTGGACTTTGATCAGGTGAAACTTAACTCCGCCTCTCATGATACACTCATATATGAGGTTATGCCATTCTGGTATATATAGATGTCGCAGGGTACGACACCAACCAAGCAATCATCTACAATGTTCTGACTTGCTTTGCTAAACTTTCAACAATGGCAAGACAAACACTCTCCAAAAACCAAGTGTCACCTGTTGCTATAAAACAAGTGGTAGGAAAGCTTGTGCTTGCAAGCACAAAAGCACCAAGATAACGGAATTCGTGAATGTACTGAATTATCAAGGTTTGTGCCTAAAAGTTTGGCAGCTAATGGAAAAAAGATTCACCTGATTTAAGAACTAAGACTATCAACTTGTCCTATAGCACTTAAGATTATTAAGGGAGTATTATTTTCCAGTTTAATCTCAATTATTCTGCTTTCATGTATGCAGCCAGAAGAGATGAAAAGGCTTGTTAAAAATAACATACACAGCAAGATGGTTGTAAACTTCTCTTAGGACAGTTTATACTTCAGATCATCTTTCCAACTTCCTTTTTCTTCTAAACATGCAGAACTGAATGTTGATGCCTGTATTTTTTAAATCTTTTTTCAACTTTGTGAAAAATGAATAGAATATTTTGCTTCAGCAAACTCAAAACAGTTCTAAGCGGAGTTAGAAAGATCAGAAGTGTTATATCAGACAAAGCTGAAGCTACACGAATCTTCAGTGAGTTTCTCTACTTTCTGTTCTCAAACTAACTCTGATGAAAAATGCATGATGTAAAATTAAAAGGCACAATCTACAATTACCATCTAATTGCAGCAGGCATAGAAAGTGTAATAGCAGCACAAGACATTCTAGATTGTTTTAAATTCTGCAGTATTATTATACAGAACAAATTGTATTAATTTTTAAATTAATTTCTATCAAAAGAATAGCTGTACAAGTGAAAATGTGATGAGTATTCTCACTTTCAAATAATGGAACAACAAGTATTTAATGTTCTTTTTTAATTTTCAATAACTTCAGCATAACTGTAGTTAAAGATCTTTGGCTGTCTAACATTGGGTCCATTCCAATAGCTACAGTCCATTAACTATTTTGTACAGTAAGAAGTTTTCCTGTCTGAAAAAATCTCAATCATTATCAAAGTAAAACTGATGAAAATAATTAAATCCACTAGTAATTGTTTCCTCAAAGCTTACAAAAGCCAGTATGAGACATTGTCTTGTCAAACAAAATTTTTACCTTGACTATTATATATGAGAGCTACCAAAACCCCTCGCCACCTAACTCCTAGACTAAAACCAACCAGTCTCAGTAAGGCCAGTATTCCCTCCCCGTCTCTTACCCCACCTTCTTCCTCTCTGGTTCAACTATACACTGTAAAAAGCTCAAACAGAACAAACTCATCTTGAACTTTAAATTCTACAAAGCAATCAAAGAATAAAAGTGAGAATTAAAACTAAAACCCCTCTTAGAACTGTAATCAGACAAAAGACAGATCCAAAAGACTTCTTTTCAGTAACTGCTGCACTTCTCTATTGCTGTTCATATTATACATACTGCTAATTTAAAGAGGCTTCTACATTGTTTGCTTCTGTCATTCCCCCATCAATACATTCCTCACAACAGTTTGACAGCTACCACTTCACAACCAGTTTCTGAAGGAAACATTAAACATCTGTCCAATTAGATATACTCAATTTATACAATTTATTGCATACCCCAAAATAATAACCAAACCAAGCAGCTTTGTAACTATCTGTTTCCTGTCTGTTTCATTTCAAAGTCCAGTGGAAAAAAGCAAGAAAAAGTTTAAATACTGTAAAGTTGCTTTGCTTTGGTTTTGGTCTTCATTGTGGTGTGAAACGCCCCACAACGCAACACACTCTCCACAGGCCTTCAAACTTCTTTCCCTTCTCTTCCTAGTTACAAAGCAAAGCACAAAACTGACGGCAGTGAGATTGAAGTAAATCTTGAAAGGTTCTGAGGTATACAACAGAAAAGTTGGAGCACCAGGAGGTTTTATTCACCCTACTTTTCACCGCCTGGGTTGTATCCCAGATGCTCCTCGCACAGTACCAACCCCTGGGTTTCTCGCCACCGCCACTTTTCCTGGAATCCACTTCCTCTTCACCCTTCACCCCAAGTATGTTCACAGAGACCAACAGCCTCGATGCTGCTGTTCCTAACTGCGGGCTCTGCCACTCTGCTTCCCGGCAGGGAACGTGGGTGCTGCTCCCTCTGCAGTACTGTACGCGCAGCAATAAACAGGCGCACGTTTCCCTAGTAGCTACTATAGCACGTGTCTTCTGGGTACCGAGATAACTGATAGGACTAGCTGCTTGGGTTGCGCCCTCTTCCCTCTCTCTGACGGAAAAAATACAAAACGTTTATCAAAACCAACCAAATGCACCTCCTGCATCGTTCAGTTCATCAAGCTGATCTCAAACACACAGCCACCTACATGTTTTGTTAATGTCACACCACAGTTTTACAGAGAAAGCTTCACTAGTTACACGCTGCATAAACAGAAGCAGAAGTCGTAATGGACAAGCAATCTCCTGAAACAAGACCAAAGATCAAATGTGTTAAACCCTTACCTCTACACTAATGACATAAAATTAAAGGGAAGGGGAAAAAATTGTTACATTGCCTCCTCCACAGGCCCGTGTCCTGCAAACTAAGTAGAACCAAGAGTCAGCAATTGAGTTCCTTTCTTTCCCAACAATTTTGTTTTTCCCCCAGTAAGAAAAACTCCCTCAGGTAGAGAGAATATTGGCAGCAAGAATACAGGTAAGTTTAAAGCTGTCTGCATATGTATATTTGATGTTAGAGTTGCCTCTGTTTTGAAATGCACAGATTCAAAATTGGAAAACATTTCTATTCCCTCTCCTTTCCCAAATACAAGCTAAATTCCTACTGGAATTTAAAACTGGAGTTTAAAATGACATTTCCTACTTCCACTGTTCACATGTACATGGATTTCAACAGACAGTCTCACAACCCTGGAAACCCTCGATAACCAGCAATGGTACCCAAATTTGTACATTTACCACGCAGACGCTACAGCTCCTCCTGTCAAACCATCTCACTGAAGAAGTTTCAGTCATTCCTGTCAAATCAAATTTGGACTGGAAGCTACCAAGCAGTGCCAAACTGTGATAACATTAAGGTATTAACTTACAGGTAATGCAGTCACTGATACCACTCTTCAAGCATTAACAAGCAAAGCCATCAAACTAGTCTCCAAAACCACAGCTATAGCTTTTACAGATTGATAAATTTAAAAAGCTGAAAGAACAATTATTTGTGCCTTTGGTTATTACGTCTCTCCTATATTGATTTTCTTTTGATTTAGGAATTTTTTGAGCTGAAAAATCTACAAGAATCTCACACATGCTGACGTTTCTAGTAGCTGTAATAAAACCATGATTTTTCCAGTTACAGTGTTGTGAAAAAATAAATATACTTGCCCTATTTTGTTTGGTTTTAAAAAGCTTAGCTACTATAAGAGATCAAAGCAACTCAGAAGCATCAGTCTATATTTTGATTTCTTGCCACTTACACAATTCCTATAAAGAGAAGATGATGATACACATGAAGATAAAGGCCAGCATGAAAAAAAGCAGACTTACTAGCTCAAAACTATTTGAAAATTCACTCTATTACATGTTATGAGAAAGCACTTGTAAGGAACAGGCTGAAGGACTGAAGGATTGACTTTCTGAACTCTTCATTGCTCAAACAATTTTTATTTCTTTCAGATAATCTGAAAAGCGCTGTCTGCAAAGTTTGTTTCTCTTGCATACCATTAAAAAAGTATAATCTAATTTTTATGCTATCTTGCCCTCCATGTGGAAGGCCTTAACACTCGCAGTAGATGTACGTTACACTAAAACAACTGTAGAGTTTTTTGGTTTAGCCAAAAGCAACAAAACCAAACACTGGCATAACCTTTTATACCTTTTCTATTATTACTAATCACGACAAAAACAACAACACAAAATTTCTTTTTTAGCCAATCAGCACAAGTATAAAGACACCAAGCAAAGGGCCAAGTAACAACAAAACCAGTGCATTTCTTGCAGGATATCATCTACACAAGCCTTATTAAAATTCTTAAAAATATGCTGCTGTAAGTACTTTAAAAGACAATAAGCCATTATATTTGCACCAAAAATCACAAAACAAACAATTTTCTCTGCTGTACTTGGAAAATACAAGCAGTAGGACCAGCACCATTTTCTCTGAAGAAATATTTCAGGTCACATAGACGTGTCTTCTACAATGGCAAGAAAAGAAGCATGCAAGGTCTACATCAATAGGCTTGCTT
>Ga0065711_1007037_pt1 | contig 21113 bp, 6 predicted proteins | sample Hoacrofraction12_FD_59098 | JGI IMG/M metagenome (GOLD analysis project Ga0065711, IMG submission 59098) | Hoatzin crop microbial communities from Cojedes, Venezuela - Epithelial fraction 12 v2 (version 2) | ecosystem: Host-associated > Birds > Digestive system > Esophagus > Crop | place...
AAAAAAAAAAAAAAAAAAGTTGGTGGAGACAAACCAGTTTGTCTAGGCCATGTGTAGTGGGCTATTCACTTCTACACAGGCCAGGTGAGACCACTGTTTTTCAATGTTGTATTCACTCCTGAAGCCATTAAAACTATAAACAGTGGGATCAAGTGAAGAAAGTAGTGGACTGATTTTTCCTTGTAGTTCTTCCCACATCCTTAAAACCTCCACATAATCTTACACCTTCTTCATATTCCTGTAAGTCTCAGTCCAGCATGTGCTATTTTCTGATTTTTCAAAGGAATAAATATTTGCCTTTCCAGTATCTTCCAGGCTTACGTGATGCAACTGAAAATGTAAAGTTAGAATGGTGACATCTTTGAAAAAGAGTAATTCACAGGTCTTTAAAAGCTATTAAACTCATGGCCTAGAAACAACTCCAATGAAAACAACCTGCCTGCAAAGACAGAGCACTCAGCCCACCTTGCAGACATATAAGGATTTAACAAACACTATGTAAAGAAGTCTTTGTACTGCTTGTCCTCTTGACTTTCTGATGTCATTTTCTAAGAACCTGGATATATTCGTATGTAATTTTTAATGGTATTTTAAATATCAGAAATTTCACCAGGGAAGTGAAACGTGGTATTTCTAATTCACCTTTAAAGGCTTAGATTTATAAACTTTTGTCACCTTTGTATTCTTCCTTCTCATATCCCAAACTGGAGTCAAATAAAGGTATAGAAATCTACTTACTATTTCATACTGCATGAGAGATGATTTTGATCTGAAAGTTTCCAGTCTCTAGACTTACTTGCACATCTCTACATTCCCTGGATCCCAAAAATTTTAGTATGTGTTACATCCAGATTTTGTAATATGACTTTTTCCATTTAGACAAAGAACTTAACTGAGTTACTCATCCTTTTTAAATACTTAAGCAACTCCTTTGCCCTTCCTTCTTTTTAATATGGCATCATAAACTTGCGCACTACAAAATTTATTTAAGAAAAGAGGAACAATATGTAGTTGCATCTTTTGTCTGAGAAAGAAACTATTTTTTCCTCAAAAAATCAAAAGATCATGTTCAGGATCTTTCTTTCGCTCTTGAATAGAATTAATACCTCATTCATTGTAACATTCCTGTAATGAATAAACATTAAAAAGTCAGAATTGTGCCTCAACCAGCCAACTATGATTAATTGTCTTTGTCTATTAAATGGTATGAATCCTTAACCTAGTGTGCTAAAAAACTAGTAACTTATCTCAGTATCAAAAAATCTTATTAAAAAGGCAATTATCGATGAATGTGAAGTTATTTATATATTCTATGGTATGATCCAAAACCAAACTGTTTTTTCCATTTTTCCATTAGGCTAGAATCACATCGCTTTTCTTAACTCCATAGATCTGTGACTGCAGAACAGGCACAAGAAGTTTCAGATTAGTTTAAGTTTGAAAATGAGTCCATTGAATTTCATTCTTTATACAGGCTCTCTGGGTAGAAAAGAGATTCCGCAGAAGAAGGGACTGAGGGAATGGAGGTAACTGAGGATCTGGCTTCTGTGGAAGAGTATTTATAGCTTCAGGCCTCAAGTTTAAAGTTCAAGTCAGAGATATGAACGATAATCCTTGTTGTGGTTTATGCAGAATCTGATTCTGAAGGCAAAGATTGAAAATAACACCCTAATTTAATGGGATTAGCCTACATATTTTGAATTCATAGAATATTCAAGAGTTGCATTTCATCTTAAAAACTACAGTCATTTTAAACAGCTGGTCTCTTTCATCAAACTTACTATTTAATTATGATTTCTCAATGTAGAGCAATGTAATGCAGCCTAAAGAAAATGATCTGATTTAGGCCTTTTTAAACCAAGGTGAATGAAACTTGGAAACATTCTAGAGAGACACAGGTAGCAGAACCTACTGCTGCACACATCAGTAAGACACCTCATGGTCTCATCTCTTCACCAAAAAGAGAAGAGTGAAAGAGATCCTCTTTCTTTATCCTAAGTTCTCTTACATTTAGAGTTTTGAAATGTGAAAAATAACATCTTACTGAGATGATTTAGACTACTGAATTTAATTCAAGTTTATCTGGTTTTCTTTGTAAAGATAACCTTTATTATTACCATTGAAGTGTGTTTTCTTGCTTTCTTTTCAGACTTATTTACCTACAAGCCCTGTTCCTTCCTTTCTTAACTTCATTCTACAAGAAAAACATCTGTTCCTGTTTTAATTCTCTCCTTTGTAGAGTTTGCCACTAATTTCAAGCCCAGACCTAAACTCTTTATTAACATAATGAGACCTTATTAAAGAAAAAAAATAGTATGTTTTATAATTGTGGATGATTCATAAAGAATTATATAGCTGTGATTATATGATAAAGTATGCGATAACATCATTTTTCATTTTCTCAGTCCCTTAGTTGTTCTTCAAGAAGCCTTGGCAACTACTTCATTGAGAATTCCTCTCACTACATACTATTTTACTACACAAAGTCACATTGAAGTGAGATACATGCACCATTGAGTTTAAATCGACTTTGTATAATAAGAATAATATACAGTTACAGTATATTACAATGAACTGTATTGTAGGGCAAGAAAAACAGGCTTAAATATACAATATTTAACTGGTGAAAAAGCTGATATTCAAACACCTAAGGCCTAAAGGCTATACTTCTCAAAATATAAACCTGTAATAATTCAATAAATTTTGGAAAACAGATTAATCTCCCCACTCTCCCCCAATCCTTGCACTTTTTAATTAAACCTCACATCTTGCTCAGAGCAAGGCCCCATTCCTGGTTTGACAATCCAAATGCAGGATGGATTCCCCTATTTACAAGTAGCACTGCAAAACAGAAACTGAGCTCTGCCTGGCTAGATGTCAGCGCAGCCACAGTGTTGCATATTCGTTGTCTTTTAAAACCAGGGGAAGAAGTGAAACTCATATTTTCTGGCCAAAGTTTCAGATAATGTTTTACAAATGAGTGATGAGAAAACATTCAGCTCTCTCACTCACAGGTAAAATATCATTCCTTAGTGAAGAAGGGTATCAAGAGAAAACGTGAGCTAAATTGTCCCCCATTTCCACCGCCCCCTATTCCTAGGTACGTGTCCATGTGCATCATTTCGCACTGAGAAAAACCCCCAAAATTTAATATTGTATGTGTGATGTGTTTATGAATCTACCAGTTACTTGGACTTTGCTGCATTTTCTCAGATGACTAATTACCACTACAGTACCTCCCAGGGAGTTTAGCTAGCTGCTGTAAATTAAACTGTAAGGCCTTATTACATTAATTGAAGCAGAAAGGCAAAAAAATGACCTTAAATTTCATCTTGTTGAAAGAAACTACATGGCTCTAGAATTTCCTGTAATTTATTATAATTTACTTAACTGTTTATTTCCTCACACACACCTTTTTTTTTTTTGTTCTTCCCCCTCTTCCACAGCACTCTTCTCCATTCTGACACCTACCAAATGTAGGCTGAGAAAAAAATGAAAATTCAAAAGAATTAAATGTTTGGGTTGGTATACATACATAGCTAATGAGGACACATTCCTATTTTCCCAACAAATAAGCTATGAGAAGCTTCCAGATACTCAGAGTTTCCAAAGAAACTCTTCGTGACTACAACCTGTCCCAGACTGGTCACATAAAAAGACCTTGGATAAACACTCAAGTGCTTTGGAGACCTCCAAGGAAAAGGCTCTTCTGCCTGAAAAATAGTCTCGAGGACAATCAGACACAAAATCTTGGGCCTTCAGAATGACAAACTTCTGCAAGATTAAAATCTAGCAAAAGAATATTGTTTTCAAAGTTAATAAGATTCCCTCAGAAATCTAATATTAATTTTGTTGCACTCAACCCAGGATTACTGGGTTAATTAGCTTCTTCGTTACTACTTCTTCATATTTTGAATCATCTATGAAGACTTGCTGGACATCAGCACTTTTATAACTTCCCATTTACCAACCTGTGTTGCTGAAATGCCATACATGACTGGGTGGTGTTGTGAGGGTGAGGAACAACACATACACTGGCTACAGTTGTGCTTGGTGCTGTTTCTCTAGACCGATGTAAAAGTCTATCTAAGCAAAGCAACACTTCCTCCTCTATCAGAGGCAGACATCTCAAATATCTGCTTTGGAAAAAAAAGTCTCTTAAATGTTTTATAAACTGCACGAACACAGTACTTTTACAACAGCTGATGTTATTCTGCATAATTTCCTCAAATCAAGAAATAGTATATTTCCACAGTGAAATGTGAAACACTGAGCCAGCAGACTCTCCCCATAACCAGCAATACAGAATGCATCCAAGTAATTTCCCTGATTTTAAAACCTTTTGGAAGATTTATATCCAGGAGTGAATTGTTATTCTGTGAATGTGTCCACTCTTTTATTTTTAATTTGTTAGCTCTGGTTGTATAACTACACCATCAAATCTCCTGGAAAAGAAATCCTACCACACCTTAGGAGCTTATTACATGCATAAATCTCCCAAATTCAGATATTTTAAGTTACACATCATCATATGAAGTCAATGAAAGTCACAAGTCCTCAGAAACTCTTTCAAATGTGAGTGAATTAAAGCCTGGGGATCCAGTACACAAGACCAAAAATCACAGGCATTTTTTAAACGGTAGGTCTTCATTTTGTCATTGATTTGAATGATTTCCCTTCTTCCTCCCATTAATTTTCTAAACTACTCCAAAGTCAGTGACGATGTTTCTCATGAGCCAACAGGCATAACTACCAATATATTATCTACATTCACTATCAGAACTCCTATAAAATGATAAAGAGTGTCTCAAGAAAGGTATCTGTTTTTTTCAGGTATGGAAAAGGGAAAACTGTCTGGATTTTGTCTGATTTAAATTCCATTTAAACATTTTTCATTTCGTTTATCGAGATCCAACTCGCCTTTTGAAGCAAGTTTGTTATTTGTTACAGAACAGAATTACTGAGAAGATGTCAGGCTACAGATTCTCTATCTCACATTAGGACTGCTTGGTGTGGGTTCTGTACTTGATGACATCGTGAAACAATTCAGTCACTCTGCAGCCCATTCATCATACTCTCACAACCCCCATGACATAGATGTGGCATCACTTTCTGAAGCTTTAAATAAGGTAACTCTTCATTGTTACATTTTATTTATTTTAGTGCTTAAGCACAGATCTCTTTTTATATCTTGTGGGAGCATACACAGAAAATAATCAGCTACATTAGCCACTTCAGTATTGACAAAACTAACTGGATTATAGTTAGTAAATCTACAATCTTAAATTCTAAAATAACCAAAAAGTTTAGGGACAGGATAAGCATTGAGCAGATGCATTTCAATAGTTTTGTACTTACACAATGATCTGCATTGCAAAGCTAGAAGTACATACTGAAGTTTAGGTACTGTCAGGATAAAACAAAAAAAAAAACAAACCTCAAACACACCCACCACACACACATACACACACACACACATTCTCTACTAGCTTTAAGGGATTTTCATAAAGATATCTGAGACAAAGCAAGAGGTCCAAGTCCTGAAAATGCAGAATAAAATTTTATGTGCATCTATTAATTAGTAGAAGGTTACTGTGCGACATTCAGGTAGAAAACTACATTAATAATATGACTAAAGGGGAAATCATTTAGCTGTAGGTTGCAATGGTGATGAACAGAAGTTGCCATGAACTTGAAAATATAATCTGAAATGACAATGCTCTGTCAAGGGTCAATGCTCGCTTTGTTCATTTAGTAAAAAGGTAATTATATTTACACAATAAACCCTTAGAGATATCAAGCAATTAAAAAAAAATTTTTAGACCTGAATGAACACATTGATCAATCAGTTGTCAATTCTACAGAGTTAGTTGACTTAGAAACCTAACCCTTACAACATGCAACTGAAGGAAAACTGCTTGCAGAACCTCTTGCTTCTCTGCTGCATCAATCAAAAGTGCTTCAGGAGTGTTTTCCCGGAAGTCAAATCAAAAGCTACAAGTTGAGATTACCAAACAGTCTACTCAACATGAAGAAAAGCTGCTTGCCATTGATACCAAATTTGCAATCACACTATATCAACTAGGTCACTTGCTAAGATTTACTCTACAACTTGCACTTTAAGAAATTACAGAGAACAAGCAGATAAACATAGCTTTGCTAGGTACTAGACAACTGTTTCCACAAAGTTTGTGTATTTAAACAGCCATTCTGGAAATTTTCCACAATTACAGATCTCAACATTACAATATATATTATGTTAAAAGAACTAAGTTTGCGTAAATGCTAAAGTTGCATTTTCAGAAAGACACAATAAGTTAGGGAGATGAGATAATGAGAAACCTGATGCAGAGCTTTAAAACAGAAATAAAAAAAAAATACAAAATAACCCCTAACCTTCCCCAAAACATAACCACAACACTGCATAGTAAATATTTCCTAGAAGACCCAAACCCACATGAGTCACACAATAACTCCTTGCCTCGTACATCAAATAAGATCATATAGTTACCACCGTGTGGGTTTCATATGTGCTGACAACAATTGCATTGACTACTATCAGAAACAGAAGTTTATAATATACCCTTTCAAACAGAGAAAAGGCTGAGAAGATAGATAAAGCTGCCATGAAAGACAGCCCTGTAGCCAGTAATCTTTTTTCATTATTACAGTTCCCACTTGGTCTTCTTTTTTTCATGACCCCTGTCTGAATATGTAATTCTGACACTGTTAATATTAGAGCAAATAGTATATTCACCACGGTGACAATTAAATAAGGAAAATGTATATTTAGGATGCACAAAACTAGTCTGAATAAAGTGATTGCAATGTTCTTTGAACTTTACTTTTAGTGCTTCCAGGGTATTGTGTTGTTTACATAACTGATTGAGTTTTTCTGCATTCTTACTCGAATTGGAGCATGAACGTTTTTCAAGAGACTTTTCAACCAGAAAGGAAGGAAGAGAAACTTATCTAAATGTGAACATCTACATTCACAAAGTATATGATAGTAACATACAAAAATAATGTTTGTTATTCTGACTTTCTGATTTATGACTTTGAAGTTGTATGCCTTACATATTGTATTATTTTACACTTAGCTAAACATACTCTGATATCATGAGAAAAGTCAGAGTTTTTAATATTATTTAGGATGAAAAATGTCAAATTAAGTCTTAAACATCCTCTGAAAGGAAAGCATCAGCTGGAAGGAGGTTAAAAATAATAAAGATTATTCTATGAAACTATCTTTTTAGTATTTTCTTTGTATTACCCTGGCACAAGGAAAAGTTAAGCACTGCTAAAACAAAGTTAGGACCACTGTCAGTAAGACGTAGAAAGGAGATATCATGTCAAATGAACTGGATTATCTCAATGACTGCAGCTACAGAAAGGGTATGAAAGCCGTGAGTATAGAAGTCACAGAATCATTAAGGTTGGAAAAGACCTCTAAGATCACCAAGTCCAACCATCAGACCATCATCACCATACCCACTAAACCATGTCCCGAAGTGCCACATCTACACATCTTTTGAACACCCCACCTCCCTGGGCAGCCTGGTCCAGTGCTTGACCATTGTTTCAGTAAAGAAATTTTTCCTAATATCTAATCTAAACTTCCCCTGATGCAACTGGAAGCCATTTCCTCTCATCCAATTGCCTGTTACTTGGGAGAAGAGACCACCACCACCTCACTACCACCTCCTTTCAAGTAGCTTTGGAGAGCAATACTCTGCCCTCAGCCTCCTCTTCTCCACACCGAACAATCCCAGTTCCCTCAGCTTCTCCTCATAAGATTTGTTCTCTAGACCCTTTACCAGCTCTGCTGACCTTCTTTGGACATGCTCCAGCACCTCAGTGTCTTTCTTGTAGTGAGGGGCCCAAAACTGAACACAGTACTCCAGGTGTGGCCTCACAATACCTAATACAGGGGCACAATCACCTCCCTACTCCTGCTGGCCACACTATTCCTGATACAAGCCAAGATGTTGTCAGCCTTCTTGGCCACCTGGGCACACTGCTGGCTCATGTTCAGCCAGCTGTCAACCAACCCCCCCAGGGTCCTTTTCTGCCGGGCAGCTTTCCAGCCATTCTTCCCCAACCCTGCAGCATTGTATGGGGTTGTTGTGATGATTCAGCTAAATAACTAAGAAGAAAAACCCAATGCAACACCAAAGATCTCATCAATCAATAATGACTGCAGAGAACAGGGATATAGATGCACTAGAAGCCACCACTGCAATACACCCTTATCGCTACAGACTGTATTTGCGGAAGACAAACACAATGTCATAATGCAAAACGCAACATATATTCACTAGAGGTATTAGTATTAATCCTATGTAAAAGCATACTGGCAAAACATAATTGCAAATAGAACATGGCAAATAGAATATTACTTTGATTTCTTCATACATCAACAGAGATGTCAAATGGAGATGAATGACTGATATGTATATATACATTGTGTCAGGGTTACTCCACTCAAAGGAGATGATGTTCTGTAAATATTCTGTCTTTGGTAGCCCCTGCTGTTGAGCCTATTTGAGCTACTGCCTGTTAGAGCTGTCACATCTCCTTTTCTTGTCTCTTGCCTTGGGCCAGCCCTAACAATTAGCTTAAAGAGACCCTCCCTGACTAAAATACCAGGTAAAGATATCTGGTCCCCAAGGCTCCATTGGTGCATCTGCAGAGGATGCTATTAAAGCTCTGGTATGGAACGGATATGAGCATAACCCTGACATGTTGTAGGGGAGAGAGAAAAAAAGGGAAGGAGTAAATGGAAAGATTAATAGAACTGTTCACCTTAAAGACCAAGGCAAATTAGGGTTCACAGCTACTTCACAGATTTAATTTGGAAATTAGCCGAATATTCTGCCATTAAAGCTATCAAAGTCTGGAACACCTTTTGGAACAGAGTTTCAGATGAGAAATAGTACAGACAAAATAATTTAACCTTGAAAAATGCACCTATGTAAATCTAAGAAAGGAATATTTCATGCAGTAAGTGACTGATGAGACTAGACCTCCTTTTCAGATGATTGCTTGCAGTCCGATAATTCCGTGTCTCAACTCCAGTAACTGTTTGCTTACATACATCAATACACAGCTTCAACATGTTGTTTTTCATTCTCTTCACTAAAATACATATTCAGGAAGAACACTGCAAAATCATGGTGTCAAACTTTTATCAAAATTTGCATTCTAATGTGAAAGAACAACAAAATATCAAACATACAACTGTTATATTTTGTGTAGAAGATGGGTCAAAATTATCTGCAGCCCACAGCTAGTCAATTATAAAAGGTAATTTATATCTAAATGATCTTGCATGCATAGCTAGACAGCATAGATTTATTAGCAGTTGACATGTACTTTACACAATTAAAAAGGGATAAACAGGTCCTACCTTTGTACTTACAAAACTATTAGGAAGTTGTTACAACTGCTGTTGCAAATTAATCCACCATAATCCTACATTCTGCCATTAGTCACACAATAAAATCAGAGCATTTTGAAAATCAAAAAATGAAGATGCTTGAAATTGTTCTAAATATATACTTATGAAAAATGAGACTATTCCATTCGTCCCAGTGCAAGTCTCCTAGCAAATTTAAAGATACATTAAAGCATCTTACTTTGAACCTGTTTACATTTCATGACAAGATTTCCACCCAGTGAGACCTTACCTTAAATTAAGACAGTTTGCCTTAACATTCCTATGACCAGGGAATTTATTTTCTCTCCTCACCTAATATACTAAAAATTTATCCTCAACCAAAAAATAATAAAAAAAAGACATAATAAACTATGGAAAAGTAGTAGATTACATGCAAAATAATCACAGTAAATTATTCAAGCACTTCATTTCATACTCAAAATTCAGGGGCTTTTTAATACACTTTTCCATTGCCACATTCTTTATGAAACTTGACTAGGAAGACAGAATTGTGAAAGGAATCAGAGAGGATTTAGGAATACTGAAAAATAAGAAAAGCTACAAAGAAAAATAAAACCTGTTTGGAACATTGGAAGATTACCTGTCACCAATGACATTCAGCTGTGAAATGACGGCATCTTAATATCTTCATCTAAAGAAACTTGTTTTGAAATATTTATAAAATACATGAAATGGGACCCCTGGTAACAATGAAAACTGTCAAATACTGAAAATAGTGAGTATTGCAATGCCATTTTTTTTCCATCAAGCTTAAATCCTGTATTTCAGAACTGAGGAAAAAGTATCACCTATAATGCAGAGGGTTTTTTGTTTCTTCCAAAGAATGACTTACAACACTATTATTTCTAGTCATGTGGTATGCCAAGTCACATCACTAGCTATGTTCCTCTCCGCCAACTAGCAGTCATAGTAAACAACCTCTAGAAACTCTAATGGGGGGGTGGGGGGGGGTAGGGGAAGAGAAAGCATACAAAAAAATGCATTTATTTCTACATCACCATGGTGGAGGCATTTCTTCTCTAAGAAAGCTTAGCCTGCACTGTCACTTTAGAGAGAGAGTTTAGCGGTACAAAGAACCCCCAAACCCCAAACTATCAAAAATGCATGCTAACCCTTTTTAGCCCACTCTGCTCAGAAGATTCCATCCTGTATACCTGGTGTAGCTCTCTTGGCACTTTGTTACAAAAAGGGATTGTAACATTTTGACATAACCATTAAAGTAAATTTTGGATAAACAGTATCATATGAACAAAGATGAAGCAAAATCTGACACCATCAAACAGCTCACTCCCAGTGTTTCTTTTCACCTATCACAGACTGAAAAGGAGAGCCAAGAGATACATATGAACTCAGCCCAAAGAATCCTTCTCAAAAGACAACTGAAAAGACAGAAGACTTCAGCGATAACTTCTACATTGCCAGAAGACCAATTTTTCACCCTATTAAAACATCTTTTCTTCAACAACTATCAAAAGAGAAAATAGAAATTTTGAAAAGACTTGGTGGTGTGGACTGTAATAATTTCAGCCAGACATTTGCAGTCGCCAATCATTCCCCTAGTCTATGACAATGACAAACATCATTGGACCATGACATCACAAGATTTCTGAAAGGTGACCTAGTTTCTCAGCTGTCTTCAATTATCATGTGAGCTGATTATTTTGGCAGACTTGGCAGGAAGTAAAACTCAGGTCAAGTTGACCTGACAAAAAAATTAATTTCATGAACCTCATAGAGTTCCAACATTTTTCTAATTTGTTAAGGAAATTCTCTTGATATATAGCTGTTATTAATACATTTGGTTAAAGATGCTAAAAAAATAAAGGTGAAAGTCTCAGAAGTCATCTTGACTGTTCCGGTGGATTAAGACAAGACAAAAGCCCTACACACATGCTTTAGTCTTTAAAACCTCCAGGGACAGAGAAATAATTGTGATAATCTCCCCAGAAATGAGAAAAGGGTTAAAGAAAATATTTTTATATGCTTTTTCTCCCACCCACAATAAACTAAATGCACTTTATTTCAAATTAAGCCATTTTCCCTTCCTACTGTGATTTGTTAGTTGTTCTATTTATTTTACGAAATGCTGTAAAATGCTACTATAACATTTCTCTGTAAATACAGATCTAAAACAATTCCCCAAAACCGCTAATCTTAATAAAAAATATTAAATCTTACTTGCTGCAAAACAAGTAAGCATCAGAAGATTAAAGATTAAGTATACTACAATCATATTTCTTAGTTCTATGCAATAGTCTCCATGTCTTTCTCTACAACTTTGCTTACGCTTGGCCTCCCCAGCATTTGTATACCTGTTCTGCAGCAGCCATTCAATCCAGTTCTTAGAGGAGTAAGCAAGTTCACTGATGTTACAGGCCTTCCACTGCCATTCTTTAAATTACATCTAAAAGGTATAAGCTGTCATATTAATATACTATTAATACACTATTTAAAATACATCTGGGTTTTTTGCAAGTGGAATACTATTCAAAATAGTCTATAAACATGGGAATCCATTAAACGATAAACTGCTCCTAAGTGGCTGATTGATTACATGCGTGTTTGCTTGTATACATTCAGGTAGGAATCTACCTTTCCTGAATTCAGAATTAAGTGTATGAAAAGCCAAGGAACTGAATCCTCAGAACAAAAGTGCTTTCAGGCTTCTGCAAAAATGTCCTAATAAATGAAATTTTCATTTTATTCACACCACACCACAGTGCACTTCAGCCCAAACTTTGAAAGAGATCTGGTACAGATAACACAGTCACTTGTTTCATTTTGTCTGAGCAAAAGCTCATTGGCTTCAGCTTCTCATTTTACACGAAATCAGAGCGAGTTCACAGAAAATATCAATGCTATTCCAGTAATGAGCAAGGATTAAGTTTAAAGGTTCATATTTTTTGCTAAGCATTTGACATTAATCTGCTCAGCTGTGGGTAGGGTGGTGGGCATTGTGTGTGTAGTTGTTTCCCCCATTCATCAGAAAGAGAGAGAATTTCAAATATTCTTTTTAATTTTAAAAAATATCTTAAATTAGAATAAGTGATCTTTCAGCCCTAGGAGTGCAATTTGAATTTCATCTTTGTTGAGATGAACCAAAATTCACCAAATGCACTGGTCCGCTCACAATTATCACATACATACATATATGTATGGTTTAGTGGCAAAGAGTGCATAGCAAAAGGGAGGAAGAGTTACCAGCATTTGTGAGAAGACAATATCACTTATACAGTTAACATTCTAATTTTCTGGCAGATGCACAGCTGAATGATTAAGCTGTCAAAAGCATTAACAATTGCTGCCAATAAATGGTAGCGATAGCATCATATTTTGTATAATTAGTGCATATTTAACATTCATTGCCTCAGTAGTAGGACAAAAAAACCCCCAAAACTCCATACAACTAACCCAAATGTAAAAGTATATTCAGCTAAAACTGAAAAAATGGTACTTGCATTTAGTGTCACACTATTTAATCATCTTTTCTTCTTATTTAATCATTAATAAATGAGAGCAAATGATTAAGTATTGAATAATATTGAGGAGCCATCAAAATCAGTTGTTACAGCATTGAGATATTCAAAGTCGGTAGTCACTCTCTCATGAAATTTCACACTGGCCAACAAAAAATGCCTCTTAAATACGTAAATCAGACGGAAAAGTCAGTATAAAACAAATACTGGAACCCAAAAATCCAGCTACCAGTTTTTCAGTCCTTTTCTAAAAGTTCATTTAATTAACAGTGTATTCTGTCCAATTGTCTGTCCAACTGAGGCCCAGTGCGTATGCTTCCAATCACAGAGCACAGTAACAAGCACATTCAAATGAAATATAAATAACCGTAGATACTGTTTTTATAATTTAAAAAGGCATAAAAAACCACACACCCACACTTCCCAAATGCTTCTCTTGTTACTTAATACACAATATAAGTAAGCTCATGTCCCTTGATAATGGGCACAGAATATGGACTAGAAGCCTAAGTTCAGCTATATTTGACAACACTGGCCTGACTTTTCAAGACTGAAGTACAAAAGTTTGAGGTAAAACTAAGAATCACCAAGAGGCTCAACTCTTTCTGGGATGGAAATCAAAGAAGAAAGTGATCTTGAATACTAAACTACTTTCAGGTGAGCTATAGCTCCTTTTAGTAGATCCTATCACGGTTATTAACAACTTCTGTTTTGAACTGGCACATAAAACACTTCAGCTAGTGGTAAACATTATTGGAAAAAATCTTCACCATTTCAGAAACGAATAAAGCTAGACAAGTATATGGATATATATATAACAATGTTTTATAAAACCTTTTTATTTGTTCTGTCAATTACTACTCTGTTACTTTTACCCAAGAAGGATAAAAATATTTAATGATATTGACTATCACTGTTCTATGCCATGCTATAAAACCAAATTCGTAGATGGATTCTTCACTAAACAGTATTAATTATATCTACTATATATTTACAGTGAAATAATCATTTAGTAACTGTAATAAGCTTGCCCAGAAGCACCAGCTGTATGTAACTACAGCTAATTCAACTCCAGTATGTTGTTAGGAAGCAACAAAGTCAAATATAGTTCAAAATTATTTAAAGCAGCATGAGAGATTGCAAACCCACTTTTACGAACATTCAGTTTACAGAAATGTCTCAAAGCCTTTTATTGTACCTGACCTAGGAGACAAGACTACATAGTTATGCCCAAGTAAAAATAGTTGACTGCTAAATGATCTGGTGCTATTTGAGAAATGTACAAGACTGCTAAAAACTGTAGAGTAAATTATGAAAACAGAAAATAAATAAGATGCACAGAAAAGACCCAATCATATTTAGTATCAAGAGACGGACTTGAGACACCAATCTCACACAAATTGTATTCCTTTCAAGCAATGCCTAAAAAGGCATCACCAAAAAAAGAAAAAAAAAGAACAAACAACAAACACCCCACCAACTAACCACAAAAATCCACACAAGATGCCAAGGTTGACCAAGCCAAGAAACAAAGGATCATTCCTTCTCAGACATGTATCCTGCAGTTCACAAGGACAGTAAATAAAGTTAATGTTTAAAACCATGCTAGATCATTTTCAACGACACAGAAGTTGCAAGGGTCCATCCATTTGCCTAGCAAAAAGGTTAAAGCTAGTTACATAAAAAGCTTCAGTTTAGTTACAAGCGAACACATAAGAGTCCACTTTGGTCAATAGTAAATGTGGACCAATACGGAAAAAAAAACTAGAATGTCAGAGTCACTGAATGAAAGTAAAAATCCATCTTGCCTTGTAAGAACTGAACAATAATAAAAGTTTTTTATTTTCTTCGTCAGCCTTGGGTATTTTGTTGCAGTTTGTGTGATCACTTCTGTCAACACTAGACAAAATATTACTTCCTGGAGATATATCTAATTAAAGCAAGTTCACATCTTAAGAATTTTATGATTGCAAGAGGAATGGCAAAATAAGCTCTGCTTCCTTTAAAATGTGTTTTATACTGAGCTTAATCTTCCTGCCCTGTCTTTTTCTTTTCCAATTTAGTTTCAACATTGAGACATACAATGATTCAGTAACAAACATGACTGGTTGCCTTTATGATATTATATGAATTGTCATAAAGAATGCTTTCTAGCTGAATTAACGTGACAGGTATGAAACAGATTCTGTAAAAGTAAAGTCACAATATGCCATAATATTTCACAATGCTCTAAAACTGACAAGCGGTACTCTAATTACTGCTTACACTGAAATCCTAAACACCATTTTCATATATTTACTTTGCTAAGCAATCTTTTATTTCTGTGCATCCTATGCTGAAAAATGCAATTACAGTTAGAAAGCAAAAATGTGATAGATTTATTTATCTTTCATACTTATCAGAAAAATGTCAAGAGCTAACATGATAAATTTAACAGCTGGTAGCTCATGGAAAACTCTGGATTTATAAACAGTACCAGTGCACAAAGAAGTATTTGTTTTTATTTCTCTATTTTATTCTTATTGACTAAAAAGATCTACCTGCAGTGCTGCTTCAGTTTCTAGAACTTCTTTACTCTTGTTGCTTCTGCAAATCAAGCCTCAGTGTTCTGTAAAGTGAAAGGGAGTCCTTTGTAGAAACCCCTTTTTAAGGACCAAACACCCCCTTAAGTCCTCCCAAGGTGCAGTTTTCATGACAAGGGGGAAAAGTCCCCTCTTAAAGGAAAACTTCAAGGAGATTCAAATGATGTAGAGGCCTTCTACCTATGCATGTACTTAGGGTACCAGCGGAATTTTGGCAATAGAATTATTCTTCAGAAAAAGTCAATTCATGAAAATCAGAACAGTTACCATGATTTATTTCTATTCTCAAATATCTCCTATTGAATACGAAATTTCTGACAAAAGCCAGACAATAGAAGGACTGAAAAACAACCTACAGGCCAACAGTTTAGCACCCGGGGGGGTGGGAAGCGGAGCAGGGGTTTGAGTCATTCATATTTTGCTAAATTCCGTGAGAAATTGAAACAAGTAACATCCTTTTTCAACACCTGCCTCCCCTATTTGTCAGAGGCTCTTACTGGCATACTTGCAGGGACCCTGACCCATGACAGGCACATCCAAGAACAACCTGGTAAACCCTCATCTTGAAGGAATACAGCATATTACTCCAGTCTTGGACACACCAGTTAACCCTAGTCTACCCTGTGTTTTTAAGTTAAACAAGCATACGCACAGGTAGCCACAGTAACTTATGTCCAGTGTGTGATGCGTACCTCTAAATGCTATGTTTAAGCATTTCTTAATCTGCACGTTCTGCTCTGTCACTTGACGTGGCTATTGTAGACCTTATTAGTCTTTGCCACCTAACATTTTGTCAATCATTTTATCCATCTCTTTATTGCATTTATCATCACCAGAGTTATTCTTTCAGGGTTTTCACAGCTTTTCTTCAGTCTACAATTCTAGTTAAGGACTGTGATAACCATAAATTCAAATTCCAGTTCTCTACACAACCACAAAAGCACGTTATCACTTAAAAACTAAGAAAAGTACAAGAAACAGATAAACCACACACTAGTGATGCACAAATACTATATAATCTTTCAGTGACTTTCTAGGATTGTAACTTTCCAAATAAGCAGCTATTTGCAGTAACTACAGAGCATGTTGCTTTCCATCCCTTAAAACAAATGAACATTAATATGTTTTTCTCCTCTTTAAGACTATGGACTTCTTTGTTATTTTCATAAAAAAAGACAGTATTCCAACTGCAATATCAGCTAGTGTGCATACAGTTAAGCCTAGTGTGCATACAGTTAAGCCTCTAGGCATATCTGTGAACTGTCTCTCAAATTATCAATTTACAAGCGTTTTAAGTCAAGAAAGTTTTTTGAAATATTTCCTCAGAAAATTTTAAAGTTGAAAACTGCAGACAGTGTTGGTACAGTAAAAAACTTATTTTGCTAACATGAAACTCCAAGTGGTGAAAAAAAATTAAAAGCATGTAAGAAAACAGATGAGACCCAAAAATCAACTTCAATTAAAAAAAAAAAATCACAAAATTTGTTTGACTTTTACATTTTTTAAAAACTTAGCAACCTTTGCCCTAAAACATAAAGGACACCCACTGAATAGTCTCCTTTATAAAACTTTATAATTCAGAGCTAAGCATTTACTGTAGCAGTTACACCTCTCTATCTAAAAAAATAGTTACCAGTGAAGTTGGCAACAACATTAGCACTTCAAAACACAGAACTGACTTCATTTTTCGTTTAATTAAAGCATTAACTTTTAGTAGCCTCAAAAGCAGACACCAAACTCTCAAATGTTTTATTCTATGAAGTGAACAATAGCTAAATAAGCCTAACCACAGATTTAATTAAGATGGTGAAGTGGCTCCAAAGGAAGCCCCGTGGTCTACTGTGACAAACCACAGCCCAAAATAACCCAGTCCCAACTAGCCATCTAAAAAGAGTTAATCCAAGGATAACTTTATGGAATGCACAGTTAACAGGTAAGCAAAGCTTTTAACAAAGTGCTTTGGTTTTGGTGTGTTGCTTTGCTTTGTTTTAAAACTTCAAATGAATATGAGTATGTTTAGCTGCTGTATAAAAAACATAAGATCCAGCTACAATTTTATGTTTCCTTTCCTAAGTAGGACGTTACAGATATGGAATTCTATGAAAATGGTTATTTTCCTTTACACCTACAGAAAGAACTTTTGCTGTTTTGCTTGTCTGGTGTTTGGTGTCTTTTGTGTTTTTTCCTTACTCCCCTACTTCCCCTTTTTTTAATAGAGAGAGATCAAATTTAACCAGATGTTTTATTGAAAATAAACTCACAAGGCTTGGCTTGAACATGAACCATTTACTTGTTACTTAAATGCCTCATTATTCACTCAGTCTGATTCTACCCAAATCCCTGGAAGTTAATATTCTATGTTGCAGTTTATCCTCTGTTATCAGATCTCCAGTACCTCATTATGGCTTCTGGTGTATCTCTACATGTCAGTCCCAGTGTGCAATGCAGCACCTCCTCTCTAACTCCATCTGCACCGCCTTTCATTCTCAATACATGGCAACTACAACTCACCTTTCTAATCACGGAAAACAGTTTTCAACTTGAAGTTGTTTTTCCTCTTCCTTTACATGCTTTATAAGATTTTGGTTTTTTACTTGCATGAGACGCCTCTTCTCTTTGGGATGGGTGGGTCTTTCTGAACGTGAAATTTTTTGTAATCGGTAAAAGTCTTTCTCAGCCTTCTACCTTCCTGTCCGAAGCATAGTAAGCACGCATGCAAGCACCAAGCCTGGCAGCAAAATGTTAGAATAGGAAGTACACTGCAGCTGTGCAGTAGCTGTCATTGGGATCTTCCTTGGCTACAGCCCGCTCACGGACGTCAGCATGCAAAAATTCAGGCCGGACACAAAAAACAGAGCATAAGAACAAACAGTAGGATATCTGGGATGTTGAGACCTATGATTCCATTGAGAAGGAAGGAAGCATAAGGATTTATTGTATACCTGTGTGCTCTCCCTTTTATGATGATGTGAGCAATGTAAAATTTTATGTTAAAACACAAATCCAGTAAAAGAATCAGATCTGTCATGTACAAGAAGGGGATTTTACTACCTATCACCACACTTGCAGAGACAGGCATCTGGCAACTCTGGCTGAACGTCAAACAGGTTACACAGGAAATAGCTACAAGGTCCTTCACAAGGCAGTTGTTCACATTCTGTGTTTTTCTGACATGTAACTAAATAATTTCATTTTACCAGCATTATTTTAATAATCTATATTGTTGTTATTTTGCACAATATTTTTCTTAAATCTTCACTGCACATGAAAACACACAATGATCCTACAAACCTTTGCAGAAATCTCTACCAGCTACAAAGCATTAGTGCTGCCCAGGAATATGAATCCGGAGTGGTGGGATCTAATATGCTATTTTATTTGTTTTTATGTCCAGTCCTGGCTGAAAGTTGCATAGTTTTCTTTAGTTAGAAATGCCTCCTAACATTGCTCAAATTATTCCACTGATGCTTTTCTACAAAAACAGCTGACTGACAACACCGTATTAATACTGTGTGCACAGGACACAGACTGGACATTATTTTGAAAAGGCAAACAACAATGGACTATGGAGGTAGGGCAAATTTCTGTTTTCCACACCACTTAGAATATAAAGACTTTTTCAAATCTTACTCTAATTAAAAAATAATGAAAAACAAAAAAACACAAAACCAGCTGAGCCCTCAAACAGACTTACAATGTTCCACACTTTGTGAATTTATAGTAGAATAATCTAGACGGCAGATTACTGGGCTGAGACAGAGGAGATCTATAACCTGACTTGAATGCTGAAAAATCTTTGGGAAAAAACTTCATCACCTCTTCTGTAAAATAGCAATATACGTCGAGAATCACTAATGAAAAATGTGCGACAAAACCAAAAGACTACTCCATGGAGAGGCATTCTTATATTCCTAGTGAATACTGTAAGTAATTATGTATCAAAGATGTGTTCAGTGCTCCTCGGATACAGTAATTCATTCAGCAAATTCTGTTAGTTCTGTAGACCTCCACTCAAAGAAATAACTATTCAAGATGTGTGAAAATAAAACAGTATCTTATCTACAAATCAGCAAAGCCCATCTGAATCTTTCAAATTAAACTAGACCCACTGCTATCTGTGCAAGAAACTGAACTTTCCAGTATGAGCTACGCTCTTGATGATACAATGAACCCACTAACAGTAAATGAAAAAAACCAAACCAGCTTACAACCAACACTTACTACTCTTTCCTTCAGGTTTCTGGTTGATCCATATCCTTTTTTTAAGCATGAGTATCTTCTGGATATACAAACTACCTATATAAATAATTTAATATTTGAGAGGAAGTAAAAATTTCAGGCTACATGAGAGTCAGAGTTCCCTTAATAAATGGTAGTGTAAAAGTTAGTGCTTACAAGATTTCTATGATGATAAAATAACACTTTCTTTGCGGCATGTATACTCTTCAGTAAAAATTCATGCTCATTAAAAATACTGATCATCCATAATTAATACACTTCAAAATAAAACAGTGTGTGGTGAAGACAGTGCATATAGACAAGCTGTAATACAGCTATTCTTAACTTCCAAGCCTCAGATCCATCAAAGTGATGGAGAGAATTTTCATGTTCTTCATATGACGTTGACCATTACTAAGTATTTCAAGGGTATCCTGACTGGTAATACTCCAGATACTGGTATGGGTACGAGATGATTTAACTGGTTGTTTATATTACTGGAACCTATTCTGATTTGCTACAGGTAGAGAACGATGCTTCACATAATCATGATTAAGTTCCTTAGCAAGACAAAAATGATGCCTAGTGCCAATTTTGTGTTGCAGCTTCTCCAGTAGGAGAAAAGAAAGAAAACTAAAAAATAGCAGGAGCTTTATTACTGATGCTGGTTTTGTTTAGTACAACTCTCCTGCATGAGAACTTAAAACTGTCATTTGAAAGGTTGAATGACCAACACATAAAATACAATACTTAACATAGTGACATCCTGGAGGATCGTAGATCCCTGCCAATACTGAAATTTTCCTCGAACACTCAGCCATCTTCTTTCTAATATGTTGGGAATTTAAAACTAGAGGCACTTAAATACTTGAGCTATGAGGCATCCTCTTCACCACTTGAGAGAGACAGATAACACAAAACAAAGTAAGATGCAACTGTGATTTGTCTTTAAACCAAACGAAGCAAAGCCTTAACATGCTATGAATGTTTCTGCTCCTTTTTTAACATAGGGCTAAGCTATGTGCACTTAATCTGTTATTACATAGGGCATTTAGATTCTGCTGATAATAGTGACTGAAAATGAATATAAGACGTCCCTCATACTTCTGAAATAAAAGCCATGAACCCAGGAAACACTGATCACTATCTTTTCAGCCTGAAGAAGAGAAGGTTGCGAGGGGACCTAATTTATGCTTACAAATATCTCAAGGGTGGGTGTCAAGACGATGCGGCCAAACTCTTTTCACTGGTGCCCAGCGACAGGACAAGGGGCAATGGGCACAAACTGAGGCACAGGAAGTTCCGTCTGAACATGAGGAAGAACTTCTTCCCTCTGAGGGTGATGGAGCACTGGAACAGGCTGCCCAGGGAGGTTGT
>Ga0065711_1036335_pt1 | contig 21113 bp, 14 predicted proteins | sample Hoacrofraction12_FD_59098 | JGI IMG/M metagenome (GOLD analysis project Ga0065711, IMG submission 59098) | Hoatzin crop microbial communities from Cojedes, Venezuela - Epithelial fraction 12 v2 (version 2) | ecosystem: Host-associated > Birds > Digestive system > Esophagus > Crop | place...
GGAGGGAGGTTCTCCTTCCCCTCTACACTGCCCTGGTGAGGCCTCACCTGGAGTACTGTGTCCAGTTCTGGGCTCCCCAGTTCAAGAAAGATGAAGAGCTACTGGAGAGAGTCCAGTGGAGGGCTATGAGTATGGTGAGGGGACTGGAACATCTCCCCTACGAGGAGAGGCCGAGGCAGCTGGGCTTGTTCAGCCTGAAGAAGAGAAGGCTGCGAGGGGACCTTATAAATGCCTACAAATATCTGAAGGGTGGGTGTCAGGAGGATGGGGCCAAGCTCTTTTCAGTGGTGCCCAGCTACAGGACAAGGGGCAACGGGCACAAAGTGAAGCACAGGAAGTTCTGTCTGAACATGAGGAAGAATTTCTTCCCTCTGAGGGTGACGGAGCCCTGGAACAGGCTGCCCAGGGAGGTTGTGGAGTCTCCTTCTCTGGAGATATTTAAGCCTCGCCTGGACAAGGCCTACTGTAGGTAACCCTGCTTTGGCAGGAGGGTTGGACTAGATGACCCACAGAGGTCCCTTCCAACCCCGAACATTCTGTGATTCTGTGATTCTGTGAAGGTCTTTGCATGCGTCCAGAGGAAGGCAACAAAGCTCGTGACAGGGCTGGAAGGCATGTCCTGTGAGGAGCAGCTGAGGACTTTGGGCTTGTCCACTTTGGAGAAGAGGAGACTGAGGGGCAACCTTATGGCTCTCTACAGCTCCCTGAGGAGGGGACATGGAGAGGGAGGTGCTGATCTCTTCTCCCTGGTACCCAGTGACAGGACACGTGGGAATGGTTCAAAGCTGCATCAGGGGAGGTTTAGACTGGACATTAGGAAGCATTTCTTTACCGAGAGGGTGGGCAAACCCTGGCATAGGCTTCCTAGAGACGTGGTCAATACCCCAAGCCTGTCAGTGTTTAGGAGGCATTTGGACAATGCCCTTCACAACATGCTTTAACTTGGTCAGCCCTGAAGTTGTCAGGCATGTTGGACTAGATGATCGTTATAGGTCCCTTCCAACTGAAATAGTCTGTTCTGTTCTGTTCTAAGTGCAAGTGCATTGGGCATCTCCGTAACTGCATGGTTGGGTTCCGTGCTGCCTCCTGCCCGGAGCAGAGCTGGATGGGGGCTGTCGGGAGCCGGGGCCTGACTCCCTGGGGAAAGGCAGCATCCCTTCTAGCTTTGCGGGCTTTTCTGTCTTACACCAGGGGTGGTAGTCCCTTAGGGCAGAAGTTACATCATTTTCCTCTTGCTGCTACCCCTCATAAAAGTAATTTAGTAAGTTTGCCAGTATAGTTCAGTATAAGATGTGTTGTGCTGTGAGATGTCTAGTGAATTCTGAGCTGGGGCTGTTGATATCATTAGACATCAGAAGCTCTATCAGGCCGTCAAATACATCCCTTCTGCTGATGTCTCCGGAGCACAGGGCCATCATTTTCATGGCTGCTCTTCAAAGAAATGGAATAGACTTACCAGTTAACTTTTAAACCAAAGGTCTTGTCTGAATCCAGTGTCATAAAGGGATTAATTGCTGGTATAATCTAAAAAGCCAGGTTTGATGCATAACTTGCAAGAGTGAGGCTGAGGAACAGTGCAGATAAATTACATCTGAACTTTATGTACCCATTAAGAAGGATTCCCAGTAGGACTGGCGAGGAGGATCCATTCTTGGCAGCCTGAGCTCTGCAGAGTGGCTGAGCACAGAGCCTGCACCTTCCTTAGCAGTGCTGAAAATCTGCCTGAAATACCTTTCTGCCTATGCCAGCATCTTTAAAACTTCCCTAAGACTTCAGGCTCTCATAGAAACTTTCAGTGCAATCTGATACTTAAAAAAACCCAAAAGACAAAAAGACACTCACATCCCTTATTAGCATAGATTTTACAGCACCTCTTTCCTCAATGATTAACTGATAATGTTGTTCTACGTAGAATCAAGCACATCTGAGACTAAGTTTATGTTTTACAAAAGTCATTGTGGTTTTGGTGTTCATGTCGGGAGGAGAATGGATTTCTAAATCACTGTTGGCAAAAATGAGGTGGGTGGAAGTCCTTCATGGCAGGAACTATGCGGGTATGGGATTGGTACTTGGATGGAGTAGTGGATGATAACACTTGTCTTGTCGTCTCTTGGGACCAGTTAGGAAAACCAGCTGATGTTTTCTTACACCAGTAGGTGAAGTTGCCAAACCCTGCCTTCCTCCGTGATAAAAGAGGATATACTGGTTGTCTAAGAGCTTCTACAATGTGAGCTTTTGACTGCTTGTTATCCAGGATTTTGGCATTGTGCAATGAGTGATCTCATTATTCAATTTACTGTCTATTTTCCGAACTTGAATGGATTTATTTTAAATTGCCACTGAGGTTTTTTCTTTAGCAAGGGCACTGGCAGGAGCCTGAGAAGAGAAGCCACTTCCTCTTGTGCAATTCATTGTCAGTGGTGATATCCTTCTCTACCAAGGTTTGTACAAGTTTGCATCACCAGCAGAAATCGATGGTGTTTCTTCTGTCACTCTGCCAGCTTCAGTCCAAGTGAAGAATTGGCTATGACATTAGGAAACTTAAGAAGAGCCATCTTTTTACCTTCCCCTCGAATTTCTTGGAACAAAGGATTGAGATGTTGAATAGGGTTCAAGAAACGATGCCGAGCTCATGTTTCTAGTTTTGTTTTACGCACAACTTTAATTTTTCCAAGGGTGGAGCATTTGTTATATGCTGAACACATTTCTGTAGTACAGCCAGATCAAAACAAATGCGTCATTTCATTGGTCCTATTCCTGAGATCCTCTCCTTTCTGTTTTTCTGCAGGAGTTATCTACACAGCAGATATTCTTGACCGGGAGACGACCAGATCCTACTGGTTGACAGTCTATGCAACTGATCATGGTGTCATCCCACTCTACACTACTATCGAAGTCTACATCGAAGTGGAGGACGTGAATGACAATGCCCCCCTCACCTCTGAACCTATCTATTACCCAGCCGTCATGGAAAATTCCCCAAAGGATGTTTCTGTCATTCAGATCCAAGCCGAGGACCCCGACTCCAGCACTAATGAGAAACTGACTTACCGGATTACGAGTGGAAATCCCCAGAACTTCTTTGTAATCAATCCCAAAACAGGTAACGAAATCCTGATGCCTTACGGTGGTGGGAAAATGCAATTTAAATATTTATCAGCTTGCTCCCCTTCAGGATCCACTGTTGAAGCATTGCTTTCCAAACCGCTGTTTTCTGATTAGTGATGTGTCTAAAGCATCCTCTTTTGCATCCGTACATGAGCACTGTGGCAGATGATGTGCTGCTGCAGCAATTGCCCTTCTGTAGGTCACCGAATAGCTTCTGGCTCTTGCCTCATCCCTGTCTATATCAGGACAAGACTTTGCTATGCTGGGTCTGCTGAGCAATGCTAGGGAGCAGATTCAAGCTGTTGCGATTTACAGAGCGGTATATTGTCCTTTGTAAGCCAGCATGTCTCTGCTGAAGCCAGTGCATGACAGTTGTCCAGCACATGTAATTAGGCTCCACATTACAGTAGTTGGATGTAATTCTACAGCTTGTTTTATACAAAAAGACACTTTAGAAGACCTAAAAGTCCCCCTGGCCTTTAAAAAAAAAATCTATGTGTTTGCATTGATTTGTAACCGCTGGGGATGTAGCCTGTGGGTGCAGTGTCGCAGATATGGTGGCTGTTTTAAGCTAAAATGCTGTTGTTAGCTGGCTGTGGAGCATTGTGTAGAGTGGCTTGTCACGTCTCTGTGCCCTCAGTGCCTTTGCTGAAGCAGGCGTGGGTGCCTGGTTGATGAAGAAATTACCCCACGTGATGTAGCCTGAGGTGATGGATGCTCTGCTGGGTGGCCACAGGTGGTCCTCACTCTGGCATGTACCTGGCCATCCCTTGCTCTTTATCTGACATGGTCTGGAGCAAGAGGGTCCAGGGGGCTCTTTCACAGCAATAATCTGATCTTTATGAAAGTAGTTCAGAGGATTCATGCAGCTCTCATGCTGGTTGTAATGCTTGTTTTGTTCTGCGGTTTTAATTTTTTTAAAAGAAGTTTGTTTATGTCTGCTGCAAATTTCTAAACAGCTGGAAAACCAGAAGGAACAGACCTGAGAGGGAACATTTTTAATATTGTGTAGGAAAATGACATTCACTAAATAGGGTTTCAACATTTGGCTGGGCAATCCTATTGCAATGTGTAGCATAAGAAGGGGTCAGGATATTTTCAGGCATAAGCCCAGGTGAAGAATCACGGAGCATGTATAATCGCTGTGTTCAATCTGCCGAGCCCTAAGGCACATATCTCACTTATTTTTAACACTTGAAATGGCCAAAGATGGCTCTTCCATCTGCACTCCTTCTCCCCCTCCCCACCCCATAAATCCCATCTGGGCAAAGCAGCAGAGTTAGGACTCCGCAGTGTTTAATGCTTGTGCTTCCTTCCCGTCGGCTGAGCAACCTGCTCAGCACAGCTCCGCTTATCCGCGCCTCAGCCGGGGTGGGCCCGTGCCGAGGACCGGAGCCGGCACCCTGGCCTGGTAGCACACCCTGTGGGGTGGCCCTTCATCCCACTGGAGCAGCAGGCAGGGATGGTTTTCCCTAACAAGGAGGTCTCCATTCTCACCGTTAACGCTGAAGACAGCTCATCTTCATTTTGCGCTGTGTAAATTGCTGTCTGAGAATTTAAAGGCTTCAGGATGAGTAATGGTGGTGCTTGGGCAACCCCCAAAGGGCCCCCGCTGTGTTCAGTGAGCGTCCTGGCTGGTGGCTGGCTGGGATTTGTCATGGAGGGGATAAACCATCCCCTTCTGTCCACCTTGGTGCCAAGCGCAGAGTGGCAAAAGCTGGGCAAGGCGGCCACTCTTCATTTGTTTTGGCCTTTGAAAATCATGGGGTGATGGCGTGTGTGTGCATGGAGGTGCCCTGTCCCAAATGGTGGGTTGTTGTTTTGAACACAAGGAACACTGGAACAGGTTGCCCGGAGAAGTAGTGAAGGCCCCATCCCTGGAAACATTCAAGGCCAGGTTGGGCAGTGCTCTGAGCAACCTGGTCTAGTTGAAGATGTCCCTGCTCACTGCAGGACAGATGGGCTAGATGGCCTCTAAAAGCCCCTGCCAACCCAAAGGATTCTATGATTCTGTGATTGATTCTATGATTTCATCCTCCCCTGGGGAGTACCGATGTGTGGCAAGCTCTGCCTGCCCAGCCTCGGCATTGGGAGGCTTTCTCCCGATGGGATGCTGATGTCTGAGGAATAAAATCATGATGGGTTTTCCTAGAGATTGCCCCTGTGGTCTCTGACCAGGCTCCTTTCGGCCATCTCCCTGCAGTGCACTGGTTTCTCTAAGACAGCAATTTACAGCGAAAATACAGGCGACTTCTGCACACACGGAAGAGGTTCGTAGCGTGCCGGCCCCGTGTGCTGGCTGGGATTCAGCGCAGCCATAACTCACGTAGCGCCTTGCACAGCAGCCCTAAGTGCGGCGGTGTGCTGTGTAATCAAGATGAAAAGGTTTTTTTGTGAACCCAAATATGCGGTGATTGCCGTGTACGTCGGTTGAGCGAGCATGCTCCTGCCGTCAGGGGAGAGCAGTCATTTGTGAGAAAGGGGATCTTTTATTTTCTGTGTCACTTTGGAAGTTTAAACAGTGCCAACAAACTGACATCTCGCTCCTGTGAGTAATCAGGTGCTGAGAGGCAACGCGAAGGCAGCATCCCACGTTTTTTACATCTTTTCTCAGGAAGCAGCAGAAGTTGGCCTCGACTAGAGACAGGGAGTTGGCTGGAGTGCATGGATGCTTCTGGGGTACTGAGAAGTTTCTCCCACGCCCGACTGATTGGGCTTTGTTAATGTGCTCAGGGTTAAACCTCTCGCTGGATTTTCAGCCAGAAGTGAATATCCCATAATCCCAAATTATTCAGAGGCTCAGGAAGACAGGTGGGAGAAAAGAGTTGAGTTTGGCTTCCTCTGCTGCGAAGAAGCGTGGATCATGGTTCACAGATCACTTCCTGAGATTACCTGGCTGTACTGCAGCAACAAATCTCCCACCATTGCGGGAGAATGAGGCATTCCTAGGTTTGGCCTCCTGTGTCATCTTTCTGGTTTTTAGGACCTGGTGCTTTGTACTGGCAGAGTTGGGTTTGTTACGAAGTGCAGGGGGTGCATGTGGGATGTCGTAGCTTGTCTGGTGAGTGGGTGGGTGGGTGGCATTTCGGGTATTTTTTTCCCTGCCTCCAGAAAATGTGGTTATCTGCAGCATCAACGAGGTAGGTAATCCCATCTTCTTTCTGGATGGCCCTTGCCATCATGAAGAGGAATCTCCCAGGTGTTACTGCACCCTGCTTGGGGCATGTCCTTCTCTTCCTTTGCACGGTGTTGTGTTCCTCAGTGATCGTTGGAGCTCAGCAATGTTTGTCTTCCTCGGGAGCTTGCTTTCAGCTGACTTATAGCTCGTGCAAGTCATGCAGAGTTCGGGAGGCACGTGTACCTCTGCGTGTGTTGCCATCTGGTTAAGGCACCAAGCAGCCACATAGGGAGTCCAGGTTTCGTTCCCAGTTCTGATACAGGACAATAGCTGCACTCACATCTCACAGTCTTAATTTATCATCTGGATAGTGGAAGGAAAGATATTCTTTATCTGCCATGTCTGTAGGTAGAAGAAACCTTTTGGTAGACAACTTGTCACTTCCTACATTTTTATAGACTGGCATAGCTCTGGATGGCTATTTTAGATACTGTCAAATGGCAAATACATCACATGTGTTTGGATCTGTCTGAAGGCAGTCTTCAGACCTTTCAGGATTGCCACCAGCAATTTGCTCTGTGGGTTTTGGAGAGAGGAAGAGTGGCTGCTGCAGGAGCCAAGAGCTGCTAAAAAGCTGCTGAGAGGCAGACTTTGGCACCGAAGTCACCCTGGGTAGCTCGTGCTCTCGCCGGGGGCTGGCTCTGCTGCGGGCGTACGAATAAATGTGGCTGGTGGGGGCTCTCTCTTTGGGCGCGGGGTTTATATAGCTGCTCTGGGGGAGGGAACACAGGAACATGAGCAGCCCTCCCGTGTGCATCTGGCCGGGTAGGGAAAGGCAGCGTGGGCAACCTCCCACAAAGGTCTTCGTTTTCTCACCTTGTTTAATTTTCCTAAAATACAGCTGAGCATCAGTTTGCACCTCGGCCCGCGCTTTTATCTCGTGAGCTGATGCTCATAGGTACAAGCACTAAGTGAATAATGTAGCGCATGAGTACGTGTGAAACCATAAAACATTCACGCTGGAGAACAAGGCAGCCTTGTTCTGAGAACTGGTGGAGACTGCTGCCTAAGTTTAGCAGGTCCAAGAGAGCAAATGGGGATTTTTCTTTATAGCAGGCAAGAGGTACTGCAAGACAGAGTTTTGGGGGGTGGGTGGGTAACGTTTTTCAAACAGCTGAAGTGACTCTTCAGGTTACGTGACCACAGGGCAGAGCATGCCCGGCACGATGGCTTCCCAGTAGTGTCCTCACCCGGCAGCGATGGAGGCATTCCCAGTGCTCGGCTCCTCCAGCAGCCACAGGTCAGCCCAAAACCTGGGGCGGGAGAGCCTGGGGGCTTCCCTCTTAGCCTGGCTTTGGTGCTGGGCAGGGCGCAGGGGTGCTTTGGCTGAGCAAAGGGTCGCAGGGCTTTGCTCCTTGGTGGGTGGTGTAAGATGGAGCCAAAGAGGAGGAGGAGGAGGAAGGCAGAGCTACTGGCAGAGCAGCTGGGCTGGCCGGCTCCTAGCTGAGCCCATGGGAGTGTCACGGCTGCCCCGAGCCGAGTGAGTTATTTTGGGGTGAGAGGCATGTTGAAGAAGGTAAATAAAACAGATGATGGAGTTAATAAAAAAAAAAATTGATTGATTAGGGCTGTAAATTCTTACTTTTATTTCATGTATATGGGTGTTAATTTCACAGCACAGCACAGGGGTAATTTACTGCGTTGATTTATTACTTTACTGTGCTCTGAGGAAAATAGTGAATTTTAATTCAAACCAGTACATTGTTTTGTTTAGTGTTACACATAATTTGGACAAACCCAACAAACTTCTTTTCAGTCCTACGTAGATTAGTTTAAGAGATACTTTAACTAACATGCCAACACACTAAATTTCACTCTCTTGCACATCGATATTAATGAATTTACTCTAAAATTCTGCTGGTGTGTCTGAAATATTCAGTTACACCTTGCTTAGTCTCTTGCTGCCACTGTTTAAACAGGGCAGACACCTGGCACTCCAAAAATAGTATTTGCTGCAGTATTTAAGGCAGGATGCAGTAGTGGGTTTAGAAATAGTGTATGTAGGTCAATACGTCTTTCCAGAGCAGCAATTCTGCTTCTGGAAGTCATCTCTGAACTGTCACATCTGCATCGAGATTTGGAAAGAGACTGGATATTTTCATACTGAAGTAGTACTAATATTTATATAAGCTAATGTGGGGTTAGTGAGTGTCAGAATTTAATTGATATGAACACTACTCTTCTCAGCAGGCTGGGTTTTGCATTCTTTTGCACTCACTGAGCCACTCGGTCGGTGTAGGATCCCACTGGGGCCAAGTGCCACTCTTGCTCTGCCATACTAGAACACCCTTCTGCAATACAACATGATTTTTATGGATGCTTTTGTTTGGTTTGTTCCAAGAAATCCCCACACATGTTCTTTGCACCCACACATGGAGCCAAATGCTGCCGCACCATGTCCTGAAGGTTGCCAGCAGTAGAGCTGCTGGCTACCCAGTACCTCTTCTCAGCCCAGAAATAAAGGTATGCCAGAGAAGAGAGAGAAAGAATAGTGGTTTACATACTCTTGGGACTCTGCAATAAATTCTTGTTCTCCAAGGCCTATGTTTGTCGTGTTTTTTTCCAGCAGAGGAACAGACTGATAAGTACGTCAGAATTTTTCAATTCTGCTGGATTTTGCAGTGGATGCCATGTCAAGGGGACATAGCTTGCTCTGGGAAGCAAACTTCAGTGATCTTAATAGTCCAGTTATTAACGTTCCTGCTGCACTGTAGGTGATGCAAAAGGCTGTATGGACAACGAATGGAAGTGGCAGCAACTTAGTCCCTACTACAGCCTTGCACATCTTTCAGGTTTAAACCCAAGTTGCACTGGGTGAGGAGAAAGACTAACGTACATCAAGGGGCATTTCAAACCTTCCACCAAGTAGTAATTAAAGATAAATTCTGGGCCATTTGAAAAGATTAAGCAAAATTACTTTCTGATGGTATTTCTAGGGGACTTTGCATCAATATCAAGCTGAACTTAGACTACCTTGGTCCATTCGTCTCTCTGTTCTTCTAAGAGGCATTTCATGCTGCCTTTTTTTTAAGAAAAAAGGCTGTTCTTCAAGCATGGGCAGCTTTCTGTGTTCACTGATCACCAATTCTCCCAGCTCCCACCCTGTCGTGGAAGGTCGGATGCATTACTGGGGGACCTGCCTGACGTTGCAGTTGATGCTGTGTGTGCTGCCAAACTCTTAATAAACTTCCTCTGAAATAAGATCTTCAATGTTTTGTAAATGAAGGCCTTTAGCTTTTTTGTGTGTTTGAATTGTGTAGTCTAACCTACCATCTCCCTCCGGAGTGCACTTTAGGTGCTATAGTGATCAAACTGGGAAATACATGTGTTGAATTATGAGAGTGTTGGCAATCACCTCCCTCCCACTGGAGGTTCCTTCTGAAGGGTGCCTGGTGGTATCTCCCACATGTGCATTGGCCGTGGAGCCCTGTTTGGCAGCTCTGTGCGCGATGTAAACTGGCTATGCAGGGCATGTCGTCCTCACTGCCATTCATCCTGCAAGTGTCCCTGCAGTTCATCTGACCTGTCCAAGACCATAGAGGGCCTTGCAGAGGATGCAACCATTGACTGTAAGTCTCTTCAAGCAAAGGTTAACTTGAGGAATTGGTCTCCATTCCTTCTGTGACCTCTAACACTGTGCAAATGCTGCGTTCACCAACAGTCGCAACCTAATACATCCATCACTGAGCTGTAACTATCCATAACTAAAACAGATTTTTACAATGTAATTCCCTTAGCACATTAGCTGGCTTCCGCTCTCTGTAATTTATGTTGTATCAACACATGCTAAATGATCTACTCTCTTTTCTTTCACTTCTCAATATTATTTGAAAGCATAGTTCTTAATGACTTCTTTATAACATGCTCACTGTTAAAATTCGAGCTTCTGAACATTTTTAAAGCTTTAATTTTTGCTTTGGGATGGCTCATTCTTTACTAGACACTGTATTTCCAGTGGTTTGAGCCCAGGGTTAGCAGCTAACAAATCAAAGGATCATGGATGTTGGAGTTATGTGCTTAATCACAGTGGGACCTAGAAGCTTGCTAGGTTCTGAGCACCATATTAGACAAAGTTCCTGCCTCAGGGAACTTGTCATAATAACAATAAAAACAGTAATAATTAAGAAAAAAAGAGGAAAAAAACGGGGGGAGGAAAGGATGTAAATCATCAAGTTCATCTGCTTGCCTGTGCACATTTATTCCCTGGAGTAAATATTCGATTAACTCCTGAGCTGCAGCTCAGCAGTGACATGAACTCTCCTTTTGACTTTGAGTGAGTCACCTAACCTCACTGTTTTTCTTTTTTTGTGTGAATGGAAGTATTTTCTTACCTCGTGTGACTGTCCTAGAGATTAATTCACAGCAGACACTTTTCAGATCAAATAGGCTCTGGAAATGCAAGCTATTGATTTTTCAGGCATCTCGGCATTGAAAGACATCCACGCACAGTCGTGTATTCATAGGCATATAAAAACAAAGAGGAGCATCACTCCCGAAATGGTGGGATGAAGAGGAATATAAAACCTTTTTAAATTAAGTAAGTATAGTCTAGTGGCCAGACCACCGATTCCACTGAAAATGAGAAAATTTGGGCTCAGCCAGCCCATCAATTCCTTCCTCCCTGGCAGCGATTCCCTCCTTACTCCATGTATGTTATCTGTGGAGGGGATAAAGGTGTGAGCTGTGTCACCTCAGTTGAGGCTACAGTAATGCTGCTATAAATAAAATAATAAATACAGCTTTATCACCTCTCCTGAACAGAACTGATTTCTGCTAGCAGTGGGTTTTTATTCGTGAAGCACTGAATACAGCTGAGATTGCTGGATGCCTCTGGTATCGAGTGCCTCTTTTAAAACAGCTTTAACAGATACAATACTGCTTATAAATGCCATTTCTTTATAGTCAGCAGATTTAAACATGCCTTATAAAGATTTTAACCTTTCTTTAGATCTCCATGATGACCTTTTAGTCCCCTTTCACAGTAAGAAGCTTCAGGAGTATTCTCATTGCCTTGACTGGACCACGGTGTCCTCCCTTATTCAACGCAGCATCAGTTTTTAGCCTGAACTCCCTGTTTGCTTTAGCAGAGACTTAGGTCCGCAGGGCAACAGCATGGCAAGGGTCAGTGAGTCAGTATTTGCTGATGGAGAAGGTTACTGCCTGATAACCAAAAAGCTCCCTCCTGTCCTGCCCCGGCAACAATTCTGGAACAGCAAGAGTTTTGCCACTAATCCCATAAATCTACATTGCTGTGCATTACAGCAATCATTTATTATTTTCAAAAACATCAGCGGAGCAGATCTTTTGTCCTATTCAGAACTAACTCTGGCTGTCAGCTCAGCTGTGAAATGAAGTTTTCTAACCCTATCTGTCAGTCCAGTTTCGCTATTCATAAATTTTCAGAAGTCATGACTTGTCAGAACTGCTTGAGAAACCATCTATCTTTTTCGTATGCTGTACTATTCCTTCACTAATTTGTAATTAGGGCCATTGCATTCACTTCCAGATAGCCAAATACGCTTGACAGAGTTACTATCAATGGCAGGAGCGTAACTGAGATGACTGGGTGAAACTGTGTACCACAAGTACTGAGTCACAGCCCTGTTAAATGTATGCACAATGCATATGCTATGGAAACTTGTCATGTCCTGCCATACATTATTCTAATAACAGCAGTGAATGCTCCTGCATTACAGTAATTGCTTGTGGTTCAAGCCTGAACTCTGGCGTGGGGCATTATGTTGGTTAGTTAAGAATGCTGAGATGTGGAGCCCGGGAGTGTTCGTGCAGTGGTAGGAATGTGGAGAGGAGAGGGAGCTGCTGGGGAGGAAAATAAAGCTGTGGTGTTAGCTCAGATGAGATGAAGGATTCAGGTGAGAGCTGGTTTTAGTTTTATTTTTTTTCCCTACTACTTTTTAATCAATTAAGAAACTTTCATTTAGCTTTTTCTCCACAGAGAGATGCTACTTGTGTCTGTGGTGTTGGACCCTGCAAAACTCACTACTGAATCTGCATTTTTTCCTTTTGCTCAGTGGCAATGAATACGGTTACATTATCATCTCAGGACAGGCACTTTCAGTGGCTTGAGTGATGTATCTTCACCTTGTTGCGTGAGCTCTTTCTAATATCTCTTTATGGATTGGAAGTTAGAGGCAAGGACTGTAGCTATAGTGTACTATCAGTTGATATCCAGTCCTTGGTACAAAGAAAGAAAGAAGGAGACTGACCCATGATATATGTGAACATTAAAAAGAAAAATATATATCTGGGAAAAGGGAATAAGAAGAGAAGGCAACCGTGGAGACAGGTGTGTTTGCGTAGGCCGTCATGATGTCCGTCATCACCAAGTGTTAATTCTTTGTCTGCCATCACATAGCAAGTTGTGTCAACACCAACTAAATCTCCAAAGCCTCATCACCTCGCAGTGGAGCTGAACTGGTCTGTTCAAAAATTAAGGTTAACAGCAGATTTGTGTTATTTTTCGTCTTCTCTCCCTGACTGTCTCTCTTCATCAGAGTTATGCTGTTGTAACCAAAGATAATTATTTTCTGTGAAATTACTCTCCCCTCTCTTTCCCCCTTCCATTTATGTTAATGAGACTGCTTTTCTCTCCCTGAGAAGATTGACACAACTTCTTTGAAGTTAATATTGCTGTTGCCAGTTCTTGCCAGTTAAATATGTGACCTTATCTGTATAATTGTGCAGATCGCATTGCCATATGTCTAGACGCACAGAGCTTAATTTAACAGGAGATGTATATGTATAAAAATAAAGCAGTGTCTGGGGGTTAAATATCGGAAGACCCCCCTAATCACAGCTTTCACATTGTACAAAACTTTCTGCAGAGCTCCAAAAGCTCTGAAGTTAGAGCTTTAAAAACATCTCCCTACAAGGGACCCTATTCTTGTAACATTGTTTTTACACAGAATCACAGAATTACAGAATGGTAGGGATTGGAAGGGACCTCTGGGGATCATCTAGTCCAACCCCCCTGCCGAAGCAGGGTCACCTACAGCAGGCTGCACAGGACCTTGTCCAGGTGGATTCTGAATATCTCCAGAGAAGGAGACTCCACACCCTCTCTGTGCAACCTGTTCCAGTGCTCTGTCACCTTCAGAGTGAAGAAGTTCGTCTTCATGCTCAGACGGAACTTCCTATGCTTCAAATTGTGCCCGTTGCCCCTTGTCCTGTCACTGGGCACCACTGAAAAGAGTCTGGCCCCATCCTCCTGACAAGGGTGTGCCCTTAAGATGTTTATAAGGATTTGTAAGATCCCCTCGCAGCCTTCTCTTCTTCAGGCTGAATAAGCCCAGTTCCCTCAGCCTTTCCTCATAGGAGAGATGCTCCAGTCCCCTCATCATCCTCGTAGCCCTCCACTGGACTCTCTCCAGCAGTTCTTCCTCTTTCTTGAACTGGGGAGCCCAGAACTGGACGCAGCGCTCTAGATGGGGCGTCACTATGGTGCAACAGAGCAGGAGGAGAACCTCCCTTGACCTGCTGGCCACACTCTTCTAAATGCATCCGTTAATGCACATTGATCACCACGTGGCTTCTGCTCTGCCTGCGCTCCCTCACCTGTTGTACTTACATGGTTTCTCTTCACGTGTTAGCTAAGTCCTTCACACTGTATGGTAAGGTAGAGCGGCACCGTTATTCCTTTTCTAACAAGCCGGGAACTGAGGTAAAGGGACCAGCTAACTGATCTTACGACAGTAATAAAGATTTGGTCTTAGTTTGCCTTCAAAGCTGCTGGCCACATGCAATGCAAAGCCTTACTGACACGGATCCAGCCCAGCCTGCCCCACTGAACCTTGAAAGCCAGGCTGACCTGCCACCAGCATTCCCTACTATGTGTGCAGAAGTTACCTTGGCATGTGAGAGCTTCACGAGCACCTATTTTCCTATCCTATTTCCTATTCTGTTTCCCATTACCCCGCCATTTCCCATCCTTACCTTTCAGCCCTTCCTCACCTTGCTTTCTCTCTTGCCTGAAGGCAAGCCTGGCTTGCCCACAGGCAAGGAAGGATTCCTGTTTGCACAGGGGCAAGGACACGCTGGTGACTCTGAGGAAGGTTCCTGGGCATGGAGGGGCAGAGCTGACTCATGTCTCTTGGGTGGGCAAAGCAAACCCCTTCTTCGTCAGCCTAAAGCCGGCGCAGCCCTGAGCAGCTGGTCTGATGCTGTCGTGGGGCAAGGAGGCCAACCCAGAGCCCTGAAGTCCCAGGCTCCCCCCCAGTAACCGTACTCTTTCTTTCTCAGTATTACATTTGCTTGTACTTACTGTGCAAGAACACATTTGCTCGTTGCATCCTGTAAATGTGAGTCAATGTCATGATCTGCTGTGGGTTTGTTGCCTTCTAAGAGAAATTTCATGTTTTTGTCAGATGAGTTGCACGCGAGGAATCTGTGCTGCAGTGATCTATTTGTATGGTAGTTAGCAAGTAGCTTTTCAGATCTTGAAGGCATTTAGTTTGAAAACTAAGTATTATTTCCTGATCTTTAATTTAACAACAGCATATGAACAGCAGTGCACATTCACATTTTTTTAATGTAGCCACAATAACCAAAAGATAAATGTAAGTCTGCTCTGCAAGAGACTTTTTTGGCTATAATTAATTTTGCTTCCACTCACCATATGCTTGTATTTTCTGACCTTCATTTGAATTGCAGACACTATGTAATAAAATGTGCAGTATTAAAAAAAATAGTTGCTTAAAGAAACACAGGTGTTTATGGTACTACAGCTTCAGCTGAATGATAGGGTTTGTGCCGCCTGAGAATTTGACCATCTTATCCCTAAGAAGATATTATTATGGAAAGACAATGTCATTGCTCAGAGATGTTCAAGTTAATTTTATTAACCTGACAACAAGGTGATTTTTGTAACTCTCTGAAGAAATGTTGTATGCCCATCATTTATGTTATTCAGAGAGATCCTTTAGGAAAGGCAACTAGGAATGGAGAATTTTCTTTTTCCTTGTTATTCTATGAGTTTGAGGCAGTTCTTGGGATAAGACCTGCGAACATACTACAAATAACACAAAGAATAATTGTTGCTAAATTTAATTTATTGGGTAGGTGTGAATTAGATTGATTAAATGGAGAAGAAACACACAGAAGATTACCTGAAGTAGGTGCAGGGATGGAGAAATGGTAGATGGTGTTAACAGCTCGGATATGTGTGATGCTGTAGATATTTTTCGAGTAAGTCGATAATTTCTTAGGAGATTTCTCTCGTTTTTTTTTTTTTTTTTTTCTTGTACACTTAATGTAATCCAAACTAATTAAGGGAATGTTATGGATTAAAGGAGAAAAAATAAAGCAACCACATGACCAAAATCAACACTAGAGTAGTCTACTGGGGCAAATTGCAGCTTTGACTCAGTAAGATGCAGCTGACCTGAATTTTGTATGTGTGGAAACCCCTCAGCTTACATTGGCTTGGTTTGCTGAGGGCAGAGTCCTTTCCTGAGCGATGCACAGCCTGGTGTCGGGGCGGCAAATGGGCAGGATTTGGATACGGTCCTTCCTTGGCAGCTGGATGGAGGGGCTGCACCCCCACCCCCCAATGAGTTCAGCTCCAGTCTGGTGGTTCATCTTCTCCTGCTGCCTGGTGTTGAGGAGGGAGGATCTCAAGGGCTTTTTATCCTTTCAGCCTGCAGGAAGAGGTTTCCTTTCTGTCTCCACAACTTCGGTTTCTACTTTCTGCTCGGAGTCGTTGTGCAGAATAGCTGGGATTTTACAAACACTTTGCAAGGCACCAACCTAACCTCTTTACCTGGCTGCTTTGTTAAAAGCAGAAGTGCAGCGCTGAGAATGTAATAAAAGATTTAACAGGAACCCAAAAATGTCAGAGAAGAGAACATTTCTATGCAGAGATGTGTCATTTTTGCTTATAAACAAACATGAGGAAAAGAGATGAAAACATGAAGAAAATAATACATATTTTGTTGAACTGACTGTATAAAGGCAGTTGCATCACACAGATTATATTCCATGTTCAGGACTGTTTCACCCATATATGTGCATGGATTTAGCTTTTCTCATCATGAATGCTCACCCTCACCTCTGATGGTGCCTTTGGGTAAAAAAAAAAAACAGCTCAGAAACATATCCTCAAGACACTTTAATTTCTTCACTTTGACTCCTGCAAAAGAAAGAATAGCGATTGTGGGGTTTGTTGTTTGGAGGTTTTTTCATTTAGTAATTAAAAATAATTCAGAACTCAGAACTCAGTGAGGAAAAGCAAAACCTGTGCTGCCTTTTGGTAAGCTGAGACGAGGACTTTTTTTTTAATATTTATTTGCAATATTGTGGCACCTTTGTAGCTGCAGTCATGAGGCGGCACCCTGCTGTGCTTTGGCAGGATAAGTGGAGTAAAAGATGGTTGCTGCACCGAAAAGCTCGCAGTTTAAGCGGAGCTTGAGACAACAGATGGGAAAAAGCAGATGGGGATGTGGCAGAAAAACCAAGACGGCACCGATCAGCGCCGGGTTTGTTCCTGCGCACTCTTGGTGTGAGGAGGAGCAGAGACCGGGCTTTTAAAACCGGGGCACGGGCGGTTTGGTCCCTCACTGGCAAAGGGCCGGCGTGCCCCTGTGTGCCGTGGGCTTCGTCCTGGGGCTGCAGCTCCCAGCACCTGCAGAGCGGGAAGGGAGGGGGTGCAAAGGCTTTGCCCCAAATTGTAAGTACGGTGTACGTATCCTGCACCTGTATCTATAGTGAGGTTTCCCTCCTCCTCTCTGACGTGTGTGTATGTGTGCATATATATGTAATATTTAATTTACATATACCTTTTTCTTTTTGCCAAAATTTTACACAAGATGCAAAGAGGTTTTTCTGGATTTTGCATTTTTTAAAAAATTAAAGGAATTTTCCCCAAAACATTCAAAATGTTTTTTTTTTATTTTTCCCTTAATGGCATGTATATAAGTTTAGGGTTTTTTCCCTGCTCTCCTTTTCCTTTTTTGTGAGAAAACAAGGATGGCGGCAGTCCTACAATAAAAGGATTTAGCTGCCGTTTCACTGGGATATGAGGGCATGATGACCTAGGAATGCTGAACTTTTCAAACACAATGCCCAGCTGTGCTCCTGAAAGGTGAAATTCCTTTGTGTTCTCAAAAAGCTGGCTACTGTCCTCATGATAGCTAAAAAAATAAAATATCTAATACAGCATCCCCATCCCTTACTCCAACACTGCAGCTCAAGTGTCTTTGTAGAGGGGATTGAGAGAGAGACCTGTTTTCTACAGCCAGGGTAGGATCCAGGAAGGTGTTGGGGTACCCAGTTTCTCATTGATAACGTGTGCGTGTACAAACATGTACCAGAGCTCAGACTCTAAATTTTCTTCAGCTGCCTCTCTGTGTAGGCAGTGGGACTCACTGTTAAAAGATGAATTCTGACATTTAGAGCCAGATTTTCATCTCTTTTCAAGAACGTCTGGATCCAGCATCAAGCCATCTACTTAAAAGGATCACATCACTGGGGTTCTCAATCACCTTTTTAAAAATCTAAAATTTGCACCGCCTTACCATGAGATGCTGAAGAAATTCAGTCGGTGTAATTTGTCAAGAAAAATTTAAGAGGTGATGCCTTCACAGTTTGTGTGTGCCTACACGGGGACAGGGTTTCTGACAAAAGTTTTCTTTCATCTAACAGATAAAAGCATTAAAGTCAGTGGAAGGTGAAGTTAGAGAAATTCAGACTAGAAATAATGTTATTTTTCTGGTTCAAGATAATTTTAGCTATAAAGGTGCTATTCCAAAGTTATGGTCCGTAAGCAGAAGCTGAACAGTGAAATTCCCCAGCCTTTGTTATCCAGAAGCTCAAAATAGATAATCTGATCTGGACTGAAAACCTAATAATGCATAAGGAACCATTTTAAAGCCAAAAATGACCACAGCAGTAGAGGGGCTCTGTGACAGAGCTCTGTTTTGCAAAGAAAGCTGGGAGGAAAGGCCGTGTCTCTTCTGGGAATGGATAGTGTGTATTCAAATATTGTGTTTTCCCATGTCTTCCTGCTCTGCACTACCTGAATAGCATTATTGCTGTGCAACGTTGTAAATAAATCAACAAAAGAAAAAATTTGTTGTGTATATGCCTGTGGTGATTCTAACAGGGTAGAAATAGGAAAACATTAACAGCAACTTTCTTCACATAAGGTTCATGATTTTCTTGTTTCAGCACGGCTGAAACATTTGCAAACCCCTTTCCTTTTAAATCACTTTTTCCATGATAGCAGAGTGTAATGGAGCTTTTCAGACTCTTCTTGTTACAATTTTTTGGGTTTAAAAATTTCCTATCTCTTACAGAACAGCAATAAGCACATTCAGAGAGGTGTGGGGTAGGAGTGACTTGTTCCATTTTCGAGGGCATGTAATATTTTATCATCTTGCAGCCTTCCTGCAATTTTGTGTGCTGAGAGAAATTAATTTGACTGTTTACAATATTTAATTTTCAATAATTATTCAAGCATATATAACTACAGACATTTACAGTATGTAGTAAACAGATGGATTAGCAATTGTGCATGTAATTAGAAATTACACTTAAAATACAAAAGTGCATTTGAATATTCAGTTGCCTTCAAAAAGAAAAAAGGTATAAAGGCAACTCTGAGTGCCTTAGAAATGCTTTATAGGAATAGGGTCCATTAAGTACCCCTCCTAAGTGAGTCATTGCCAAAAATACTCACTGAATTGCAATTGCAAGTTGTGTAAAGGGTTTGTTTTTTTAAAAGAACGGACTAAATTGTTCCAGTTGAGTGATGTTTTCCATGCTGGTGTGGTGTCAGAATCACTGCAGGATCACTTTTCCCACCTTCTAAACAGAGACATCCCCTCTCCGTTGCTACATCCACGCCGTCGGCGGTGTGAAACCAGGTAAGCTGCGCTGTACCAGCACCCACCCAGCACCCGGTCCTCAGCCCTGCTTCTTCTGGAGGTCCACCCGAGTCATGACACTTGAGAAATGAATTTGTTAGGACAAGATAAATCTTTCCCAGAAATCATGGAACTGTCAGGATGTGAAAGCACCGTAAATGAGTAACAGCCTGTTCTTATTACTTTAGAGTTTATCCTTTCCCCACCTGGAACTGTGTTGCAGTCTTTCATTCTGTCAGGTCAGAAAGGATTTGTAGGGTAGGTGGCACAGTGACCACAAGTAAAACCATCAAACACGCCTGTGAATGAATTTTAGAAGTGACTTTTGAGAAGGAATTTTAGATGTTTTTTAAAATATTACTTCCCAGATTTCCGTGTGGTCTCACAATGCAGCTCCTGGCTTGAACGCTTTGGTGCTGGGCACTGGGCACTGACACCGGGATGTTTAGGTCTACATCAGAGCTGGCGCAGAAGAACCCCAGCTTCATTTTCTCTGCTAATTTAATCTTAAAAAAAATCAAAACAAATAAATAAACCCCATTCATTTGTCTTGTGGGTACTTTTAAAAAGTGACTGTAGTTGTGCTGTCACACCTTCAAGGAGTGAGTTTTATCCTGCTCTCAGTGACATCAATGGGATTTCTGCCATTGCTGCAGATGGGTGTGGGATTGAACCCTCAGTGGTTGTCTGAGTGTGAAATGAGAGAATATATTTAGCTGGGTTCATATGAGACTATTAGATACAAATTCTCATCTAAGATAACTGTTGGAGCTAATTTCCATGGCTCTCCAGCATACTGACCATAAATCATGTCATTAGTATGAAATGCTCCTTCCCCCCCATATGTATCTTCTCACTCTAAGGAGATTATAATGCAACAGAATAAAATGGCAATTTTTTAATTCTCTGCCCCTCAAAAGTTTACTGCATTTGAGGAATTATTGTAACTTTACAAAAAAAATAATTAATTGAAGATGATAGTTCCTTTCCCATAGTTGTAATAGCATTATTTTTTCACTATTATTGTATTACTTTTTTGATACTATTGTGCTATTCACTGTTGCAGTACTGTTCTATTTATTTATTTGCTGATGGAAGTGATTTATTCCCTAGACCTCCAAGTATAGCGCATGAGAGCTCCTCTGTTTTTCCTGTTTGTGATATTTTCTGGTTGTAGAGATGGAAGCAGAGATTTTGAAGAGGTTTTGCAGTATGATACCATAGTGAATGAACAGATTCATAGTCTTAAGGTCCGAGGTTTATTAGGCCACCTACTCTGACCAAATATAGAGTTCAAGTTGTAAAAAGTCACCTAATTGCTCTTACAGTGGGATGACTAAAGCCTGTATTACAGGAAGATACTTATTTAAAGGCTGTAAGACCTTTTTTTCCTGATGCTTATCTCCTACATTCTTTGAAATGTCTGGTTTATTTTTCATTTGAATTTGTCTGCCTCTTCTTTCCAGCCGTTGGCCTCAGTTGTACCCTTCTCTGATGGAATAAAGAGCCCTTTACTCCCTAGTAATTTCTCCCTGTGCAGGTACTTAAGTGCATTAATCCAATTATTAATTAATTAAACACAGTATAGTTCTTTAATGCAGAGAAGGGAAAAGAAGCACTGATTTAATTAGTGCCAGATTGTCATTGACTTCCTTGTAGGAAAATATGGGTTGTTCTGCCTCCATGAAGCTGTTCGTGGTCACAGTCCAGCAGTGACCTCCAAAGTCCTTCCTCCCCAAGTCCCCAGCATGCAGGAAAGACCAGGGTCAGGTGCAGATGTGTTGGTCCAAAGTAGCTCCAAGGACCTTCCCAGCATGAGCACCAGCAGCTGCCGATGCAGCAGAGAAGATGTGCCAGGTTATCATCCACAAAAATTATTGCTTGTGGCTCTGGCTTCCACGGTAAGCTGATAGCAGCTTAATTTTTTTTTTTTTTTTTTTTTTTTT
>Ga0065711_1036336_pt1 | contig 21113 bp, 16 predicted proteins | sample Hoacrofraction12_FD_59098 | JGI IMG/M metagenome (GOLD analysis project Ga0065711, IMG submission 59098) | Hoatzin crop microbial communities from Cojedes, Venezuela - Epithelial fraction 12 v2 (version 2) | ecosystem: Host-associated > Birds > Digestive system > Esophagus > Crop | place...
CAAACGGAAAATTGGGGAAAACTTCCACCATAAGGGACATTAGTACTTCAGAGACAAAATTTAGAGCCAAAACAGTCACAAGCAAAGGCATTGCTGACTGCAGGGCACTACTTCTCACTTCATGTGAGCTGGTATTACAGTTGATAAAACAAGAAGCTAAAATGTGAGCTATGATTTAGAAAACTGGTCTTACTGCACAAAGTGATTTAAAGAGGTTGTGCCAAACATCAGGAAGCGACTTAACATCATTAGAGCTCAGGAAATTTCAGCTGCAACTACAGGGCCATTGGCATCTTTTTTAGTGAAAGCTTTCATTAGGATTTCTCTGGTGATCCACCTCAGCCTGGCTAAGGCCTCCGAGAGGCACATTTTTTTGCAGCTGAGACCTCTTTCTCATGAGCTTTACCGTCTTGTCCAAGAGTGGGCAAAACTGCAAATACACTGATATGAGTCAAAATGTCAACAAAGAGCTGCCCCAGATGGAAAGGGGGTCTCTGCACAGCCATGGGCAACTCCAGCTCCATCTGCCTCTTTCCAGGCTCCTAATTCTCTGCAGCTGTATGGTTGCCCCTCTCCACCCACCAAATATTTGCCTTGATCTAGGTTAGATTGCTCAGGAGACTTGAGTCTCCTTTGACCCCGATATTAACTTGTTATCAACTGCAATGTCCCACCTTGTCTTGCGATTGGAACTTGTTCCCCGTATTGTAGGGTGGACCTCCTAATAGCCGTAACCTGGTTAGGGATGGGATGAAGAGTTTACAGGAAGCTTTCCCCTCCAACTAGGGGAAGCTAGGTGTAGCGTAGTCCTTGTACTCTGTTCTGAACATTGGCGTGGCAGGGACTGATTCAAACACCTTGTCCCTCCTTTCAGCCAGAGAAGAACAGCTCGGATACTTCTGTAGGTGCCCCCAGCCAGACTGGCCTCTCCCTCCTGACTCGCTTAGCTGTACCAATGGTGTCCATGACACGGCACTAAGTCATGTAGGTGGCCCTCTAGCTCATGCTGGCCCAGCTCCAGACCACTGCAATGCCTGCAGAGACACTGGCTATGCTAGAGAGAGCAGGCTTGTCTTCCTTGCTTGGTCTTAGGAGAAAAGAAATGTCCTTGCTGAGGTGTTTCCGGGATGGGAAACTATTGGGGAATCACATTTGCACTCTGCTTTCAGAGCTCAGAGTACATGGATGTGTGACACAGAGTGATATGCAAGCAATAAATGTGACCCTTCCCTTCCTTCTGACTCGTACAGGGTATATGTATGTGTCTCCCACTACTAGAGAAACTTTTGTTGTTGTGAGACTGAGGGAAACAGGGACCTTGGCAGCTGGGATCTCCCAAACCTTGTCTGTACGAGATGGAGAACACAACCACAGATGCAGCACAAATACCCAGGGACCTCTTTTCGTTTGGATATTTAACAAGAACTGACTAAAAACCTATGCTTGGGAGTGCAGCACTAAATAGCTAGATCTGTAGTTGTAATGGTGGGAGGAAGTAATTTTTTTGTTACTTAGACTCTTGAACAAGCCTCTTGGATCACAACTGGTGTGCCCACGAACAGTGGAACTAAAGGATGAAGTGAACAAGTGCACTCTTTTAAGAAACTTTTACATCTCAGAATAGGTGATTGGTCAAGCATCCACGGACTTCTATCATGAGAGGCCTTAGGAGGAGGTATCATTATTTTTCTCAAGTTGAAAACAACCAAAATTTATTTTCTTGCTGAGAAAGTCGTTTGGATCTCATTTTCCCACTGCTTATTGTACTTTGCAGACTAAAAAAGACATGAGAAATAGAAGTGACTGATTTTTCTGTTCCTTAAGCTGCCTCCACGTGGGTTGATTGCTCAGGGGATTTCAAGGCAGACTGAAACACAGACAAATGCTGGCTTCATGTATGCTCTTAAACATTGCTGTGTTTTGAATTTTATTAGAAACTTGGCAGACTTTTGCTTGAGCTCTAACTTCCTTTTCTGCCTTCAGTTTATCAGCTGCCATACTTTTAGATGCACAATCACAGTGTGGAACCCTATAGTCCCGTGCGCGTGAGCAAGAGGAGCACTCTAAGAACATGTCTGGGTAAAGTACTTGTATTAGTAGCTGGCAGCCAGGGCAAATTACACCCAAATTGGTACATTGTACAAGTGAGGAAACATATTCTCCAGCATGTCTTGTGCTATCAATCCTGCCGTGCTTGGACAGGAAGCTTAACTGCCCAGGAAGAGGCCAGGATCTTCTCTCAGTCATATTCCCGGAGTTCTGTCCAAAGACACCTTGGGTATATATATAGTCAAGGGCATATATATTCAAGTGAGAGGAAGTGATAAACCCGTACATCTGTCAGAAAGTAAATACAGCCTTGTGATCTTTCTAAGCTGACTGCAGCTCTAAATCCTGTCGATGAGGCAGCCATAACTCCTTGTGTGAGGCACTAAAGACAGATGCGCAAATCCTAGTTTAGCATGAGAAGTAGGCGTTCTTCCACTGCTCCAAAGAGGCCTTTGACTTGTAAAATCAGTGCCCTTTATTTGTTTTTGCTGCAGCATGTCCTGTTCAGGGTCCAAAATGCAGGATGGCAGATGTTGCTGGGTCTGGCCATGAACACTTTTGAACTGGCTGATTAGGTCTCACAGACCCTTGAGGGTGTGGAAGACGTGAGAAAGTTGGGGAGAAGAGCTCAGTGCAAAACTGTTGTAGAAGGAAATCAGTCCCTTTGGAGCAGCACCAGCCCTCAACATTTTGGTAACCTAAAGGCAGGAGTTAAAAAAAACTGATTGATAACTGATGAAGATATTAATGTGATGGGGTGGCTTCTTGAGCATGGTCCAGACCACAGCATGTTTGGGACTCATTGGCAGCTTGCCACCTGCAAGGGAGATATTCGTGATCTCCTTCAGTTCAAGAGGGAGAAACTCCCTGTTTGCTTTTTGCTTCCCACACAAACAGATTCCATGCCAGCTGGTGTGCAGACTCTCCTCTTGTGAGTGATTGAGATGCACCTCTTTGAAACAACTTGATTTTCTATGGGAAAGATATCTCTGACAACCATAACTTCTGGTTCTGCAGAGCGTCCTTGCCTTGCATTTCCTCCAGCACAGAGCAAGCCCTGCTGCTTGCCAAGCATGACTAAATCAAATGCTGAAGAGCAGAGTATGACTGTGACTGATAGGAGATATTGTACTGGGCGTCCCATATCCTATTCTGAAGAGGTCCTGCAAGCTGGAAGAAGTGCTGGTTATGGACTGTAGCAAAAACTCATTTCTTCTGCAGTACCGAAACAGAGATCTTAAGAGGAGCAAAAATCTGTGCTGCATCAATGCTCAGCTCACATGAGGGCTGTAATGTCTCAAGCCATCTGCCTAGAGTAAGCGCCTTGGGCCTTGTTTGAGTCCATGAGCGCAGGCAGTCCTGCTGGCCCCAGGTCCACGCTGGCACCAGTGTCTCGGTCAGGGTGAAGCCTTACAGGAGGACAGTGTGGGTTTGCTCCTGGTTGGGCAGTTTTTGTAAAGGCCAAAGGTCTCTCCGAGAGCTTGATTTCTCCATGGCCCTGGCAGCCCCCTGTGCCATACCTGAAGCAGCTACTCAGAGGGGCCCACCTGTATCCTCCTGTCCCCTGATCCTGATAGTAGGACATCTAGAGAGAGGAGAAATATGTTTGCCTGCTGTTTTCTTGGCTTGTGCACACCAGTGCAAACGGAGATCACCTCAAGGATGGAGACACAGTTGTGCTTCAGGGCCCTGCAGCACAGACCCGTCTCGGGGAAAGCAAGGGCTTTGCCTGGCATGGCTGTCGTGACTCTCTGGAGCAATGGTTTCATCACACCACAGAGGAAGCACCAGGGAAATTAGCCAGGCTTCCAGTTAGCCTATCAAAACACCCATGTCACCCAGTCTCAAGGCAGGTTGAGCAATAACGAAGACGAAGTGGGGAAAGGCAATCTGTACCCAGAGAGGTTTTAATAAGTGAAATTGAAAATAAATCACTGCAGACATAGTGGGTCATGCCAGCTCTCATTCATGCTCATTCCCTTGCTCTGCTTTCCTTTCCCTCTGCTAATTTGCTCTGCCGCAGTGCATTATTATCGTCGTTTATTACCCAGCTGGTGGAAGCTGGGATAGTCTCCGAACCCGCCTTGGAGAGGAGTTACAGTGAAACGAACCAGCCAACATCTTTGCCTGGGGGAGTAAATTAGGAAGTAGAAAGAACTGGAGAGTCTGACGTGTTTGATGTTTGATGGTGCAGGATTAGGTGTACCTAACTGAGCAAGCAGCAGAGCCCACGGCACTCTGGCACGCTTGTGTACCCTAGCCTCCCTGTGACCGCCTCAAAGCTGAAAGCCCACTGCCATGGTGCCAAAAGGCAGCCTCCCAGAAGGGGGGTCTCTGCAGCCTGCCCCTCCCTCCCTTCATTCCTGATGAGTTAAAGTAAGTTCTGGGAAAGCAGCTGGGCACTGGAGACCTTGGGAGATGTGGCTCAGAAGAGAAACACTCTTCCTTGCCACAGCCCTCTTGGAAGTCATCTTTCAGCCAGAAAGGGCCTGTTCCCCTCACCTTACTGACAAGCCACTGGTTGTAGAGAAAGAGAAAGTGGGGCTTGCACACTTCCCTGGAAAGTTTTGGTATTCTCAGGTGAAGGGGAGCTTTTTGCACCTTGTGCTTTGCCATCAGAGATGTGGGTCTTTGTTTTGAAGCAGATGGACAAAGGCAGCAAAGCACAGATGTCTTATGGTGGTGATTTTGGAGGGAGGACTGGACTGTGCTGTTATTTTGCCATGCTTTGGGAAGCCAGACTGCTCCCTAGGTATGGCTCAATGTGCTCCTGATCTCACACTCAGCCAGCCTTGCTGACACAACTGTGCTTGGAAATGTCAGCTACGGCACAAGCTCTGCCCAGTCCCCTCCCGCACCCATGCTCCAGCAAGACCAGACAGCCAGCTGCTGCAGGGGCTCCTACGTGCAACCGGCCAGGAACAATGGCAGCCCAGAGTTTAAAAAAAAATAGAATTAACTGTTTGGTGTCTGTGGGGGTTTTTGAGGTTTTTTTTACCAGAAGCTCCCAGGCACTTCTGTCCTCCTTCATAGCAAACCCTTCTCCTCTAGCAACTAGGTGATTCCCAAGGTGCAGTTATATGGCCCTTTGTGGCATGGTGAAAACTAACCCTTTAAGGCTTAAAATCAGCTCTGGGTAACGCTGAGCCATCTAGAGCAAGACGTACTGGAATGGCAGGGCTGCCTTGAAATGTCATGGTATGGAGAGCTCCACTTTGGGGCTGCTGGTGACATCTGCAGCCGAAAGCCTGCCTACTGCTGCGAGCATGAGCCAAGTGAGCTTGTGGGGGCTGATGGATGTTGTCTATGCTACATCGACCAGCAGAACACTATTTGAGAGACAGATGAGTCTCGGGGAATGGCTCTCCTTTGGGTGAGCCAGGACCCACCATTCCCATGCCTGAGGCATATCAGAGGTGCCAAAGCCCAGCTGGGGGCTTTCTCGGGTGGTGGCAGTGGTGCCACTGCACACAGGAATACAGAGCAGAGGGCAGCTGGGGCAGCTCTCCCTCGGTGCAGTGGACTGAAATGCAAGGCAGTGATCCGAACATTCTGAAGACGTTATCTCCTGATGTCTTTCCATTTGATGTGAACCCGTCTCGCCTGGCAAGAGCCCAGAAGTGCATTGTCGCTTGATAACAGCTAGCAGGGCTTGCCTCACAGGGAGCGGGGGGGTGAGCCGGGTTGGCTTGGCTGTCCCCCAGCCCCAGGCTCCTCTGCCTGGCAGCTCGGCTCACTGGCGGAGCCCACACCTAGGGATGGGAGCTGCTCGCCCGCCCATCATGCAAGGGGGAGAGGAAGGGTGTCCATGAGCCCTTGCGCAGCATACCCTAGGCTTCGCTGGAGGGTGAATCACACATGTATCCGAAACTCAGCACCCTCCAGGAATGCCCCAGCTCCCCTGGCAAGATCAACACACCTGTACATTTTGCTGCAAATGTAATTAATTAATTAATTAAGGTTGCTTTGATGAGCAACATTTGGGGATTGTTGCACTCCAAACACTTGGTCTCTCTGTGTGACTGAATCCACAGATGCCATTTCCAGTAGCGCTTCATCTTCCCCTTCGGCTGTCTCGGGCTGCAGGAATCTGTTTCTCCCCAGCCAGGACCTTCACAGTATGCTGTATTTGTGCAAGCAGAGGAATAAGACTGTCGGGGCTGAAGTCCCAGTGGCCACCTGTCAGTCCCAGGTGAAGGCACACAGCTCACTATCAGTCTGACTGAACAAGTGCTCTGCAAGGAGCCAAGTTTCTTTTGGCCACATCAGTCTTGCTGTGCATTTGCAGATGAACCTGCAAGGAAGCACGTGCCTGAGATGTAATGTGTCCTGCACGCTCATGCTGCATGTGAAGCAGAAGTTTCCTTGTTGCAAGTAGAGGAAACACTTCAAAGATACTGACCCAAATTCCTCAGGAGAAGAAGGCAAGTCCTTTGTGGGCTTGTCCATGTCCGCATGATTTAAGCAATTCAAAGTAGAGAATAGGTTACTCGGGGACCCTTCATGAGAAGGCAGAATGGAAATAGCCTGGGGAAAAATCCTGGGAGATCAGGGAAGATGAAGCAGTAGGATCCCCCTGGGCCGACAGCCAGGGAGGCACTGTCAAGGAAGCAGGACTGATGCGTTGGAAGTAGTGGCTGGATGGGGCCAGAGAACTGGGTGCTTGTATCTTCTACACCTGACAGTAAGCAGGTTCACCATGGGTCCCCCTTGCAAATATTTTGTTCCCTGAATTCCAACAGTATTGCGCAGGACAGAAATCAGTGCAGCTTTACACTGCCTCCGGCCAAATCTGGTTTTGAATTTGGGAACAGCTATCAGCCAGCACGGCCCACTTCTTGAACTTTTCATAGTTGTGTGTCTGTTTAGGGCTTTGCGCATCTGTACATATCAAGTACTCCCCGATTATAGAGACCAGGCATACAGAATCATTCCTCTCTTCAGGACTAAGTGAAAAATTTGGCTTGTGTTGCCTGGTTTTAGCAATTGTTCTCACCCTTTCATCTGAAGCCCCTAAGATGTGAGGAGGAAGGATGGTTCCTTGCACACTGCAGATGGGCTGCTGCATAAGCACAGAAATGAAATGATTCGTCTTGTGTGTAATCCAGAAGCTCAGCTGAGTTACTCATCAAGCCCTTTACAAGCCACTTTGTAGACTGGTACTGCTGCATATTACTTGTGATATCTTACGTTGTCTGATGAGTTACAGTGTTTTGCCTGCTGCTCCTTCCATCACTTTGTGCTCTGAGCTGCTTTAGTTTATCAGGCAGCTTCTGCTGGCCCAGTGCAACACGGCTCTGCTGATGAGCAGCGAGCAGTTTTGAGACTCAGTGTGCAAACCACTGGGTATCTGGAAGCTAAAGGCTGTGGGCTTCCATCATATATACATAGAAATTTTCAACATGGTGGGATTTGGATAAGGAATTTTCCCCAGCTATCTATCTGTGTTTTGGGGCTAAGCACGCATGCGTTAGTCATGAGGAGGTGCAGTCTCTGTCTGATCTGCAGGGTGTTTGGGTGCAATAGGATTTTACATGTATTTTCTGGAGCTGCAGTTTCTATTTTCTCATCAACAAACACAAGTCTGTGCAGGAATGAAAAGCACTGAAGTGCTGGAGAAGAGTCTGGTGGAAGCTACATAGGAGAAGCGTTGATATATAAGTGACAAACTTTGGCTCAGTGCGTTGTGATGAGGATAAGGGTGTCATCTGAAAGTCTCTTATGCTGTGTGCCGGCTGTTGTTGCTGATTTTTTCTCTTTAGAATTTGCTAGAAACTGCTCTGTGCAAGGGGAAAATATCACAGCTGCTTTCTTTAAAAAGTCATGCCTCCTAAACGTCTCCTGTGTCTAGGAGGCAGGCAGTGAGGTACCCTGAATGCATCAATATAAAACCCCCTCGAAGCTATCCTGACCATTTTTGTCACAGCCATCTCAGTGGCATGCCAGAAGACAAGGCTTGCTGGTGCTATAATCCAGGAGCCCACTCTTCGCTTTGGAAGATCACTCCTGCTATCAATATCTCCAAAATAAAGCACTCGGGACTCAGGAGAAAGCTGCTGCAGGAGGAAGGCTCCGTCCCATGCTCCCAGCGGCACGAGGATGGTGGGCACACAGTGACGTGAACTGACCCCGTGGTTTACTGTAGGCTGCTATAAATTTAGCTGGAGCCTGAACTATTAACCAGTTAAGAGAAGTAAGCTTTGTTTCTTTCAAAGAAGTATTGCCTGGCGTTTGGTCTAAGGCTTTTGCAGGTACATTTAGCTTTAACGTCTCTTATATTTAATTGGCAACTCAATGCTATTGTGTAACCAATTGAAATGAGAGGGATTTCCAAAGAGATGTAGAGCTTTTCCCACTGTCTCCGGTAAGAATCACTCCCTTCAGCCTCACAGTCCCATCCCCTCACGTTTATATGCGGAGTCCTGGAGAAATTCCCCCTGTGCTTGCACTGTGGATTGCTGAGCTCCCAGTCTTGCCTCACTCTTTCCTTTTCTTTGTTGATGCACAGCATCGTTCTGTTTTGAAATGGTTTATTTTTCCCCTTGCTGCCTTCACCTTGCCGGAAATCAGAAAATGCTAAGGGCAGTACCACTCCCCCACAGCGCAGCTCAGGAGGGAAGGTGCAGAGGGAAACTGTGCCGTGAGCAGACCTGGTTTGCAGGAGGAGGCTGGGGGAAGAGGCCAGCGTGGCCCAGCCTGGCCATGGCCCTGGGCTCCACTGCGTCTCCGTGACCTACATACACCCGTGCTGCCGGTGGATGTATTCCCAGACTTTTAAAGAGTTTGTGCTGCTTGGCCTTGCTGGGAGGAGCAAGGGAGGTTTTCTGGGGCCAGGCTCGGCGTGTCTGCCGTGGAAGAACTCCTTAGCATGCACTTTTTGCGGTGTAAGTAATAAATAGTACATTTAATGTTAAACAGCCTGTGCACTTACCAGACCTTGTTGCGCACGTGAAACCTGACAAATAAAGTGCGTGAAGGGAGTTTGTCTTTAAAGCCATGCAGGGTTTCTAATGTGCCACCTTCCTTTTCCTGCAGGGAGCAAGGTTTGCTCCCTTACTCTTCCCTCTGCTCTTCCAGCCGCACCTCAGTGCATCCTCTCCTGTGCTGAGCACAGTTGTTGACCTGTCCTGGAGTTCCTCTGCCTTGGCCATCCTGCCGTTTGCACCACAACCACCGACATCTCCTTATCCTTCTGCAGTGAAAACTCAGCTGCCTACATGGGCATGGCTCCGTGCACAGCCCCAGGAGGGCTATGGACACGGGGATGGAGAAAGCCTGAGGGATTCGCTTGTAGTGAAACAGCAGGAATGTATGTGCAGAGCTTGGCAGAGCTGGGACAAGAATGCTTTCTGGCAGGGAACTCGGCAGGATGCATAGCAAGGATGATGGAGCAAGTGACAGTTAGTCATTTGGGGAGGAAGGACTGTCAGTACAGTGGGTGACGTCTGCCTGGTTAGCTCACAGACTCCCAGGGAGACGCTGGAAACCCTATCACTGGTGTAATTTAGAACCCAACTGTGCTCAGCCCTAGGAAGAGATCCTGCATCGGCAGCAGGGAGCTTGTGTGTACATGCATGGACACTTACATAGGTAAGGTGGTGGACAGCAGTGTGATGCAGCTGGTTTTTCCGTCTCTGATTTCTATGATTCAATGATCATCAGTCATTTTGGCGAGCTAATCACATTACTCCACAGTTCCAGGTGAATAAGGAGCAAGCACGATCTCTGGGGATCTGACACACTGCGAAGCAGGCATCCGTCTGTGAGAGCATTATTGCATTAGCTAAGCATTCCTGTTTGTATTGATGCACGCTCTGCTCTTGCATTGCTGCTGACAAGCGAAGGCTGCGTGGAGTAACACGCAGCGGTGATGAGGTGAGATTGGGCAGCCTGATTAGATTTTGTTGTTTGTTTGTATAAGATTCATGGCAGGCAGAGGGAGGGAAAAAATCCAGATCAATATGAAAAACGATGCTGCAGATAAAGGCTAGTGGTGAATATACAGAGCTGGCCTTTAATTCAGTCTTCATAGTCTGGAAGCAACACACACACTCACACACACAAAATCCAGGCCGCACGTAATGGATTTTGAGAAAATGAGCTCTTGGCTCCCTCCTCCCAGCTTTACTTTTTAGAGAATGCCTTTCCTTCATCTTGGAAATGATTGCATTATCTCAAACTGCTTGTAAATCTTATTAGCCAAGTAATATAGTTTGGACTAAATGTCTGTTCCTACATGGGCCTCAGGGGAATATGGAAAATAACCAATGCAGCCCTGTTGTGAACTCCCACCAGCTCTGTGAAGGAGACTCCTGTTTTCTGATTAACCTCAGTTCCTTTCTTTGGTGAGGCAGAGAGAGAAGCAGAAAGATTAATGAAAATTAGGTCTATTAAAGCCAGTGCTATTTTCTAGTTGTCTGTGCAGCCTTGCTGCAAACTGAACTCATTGCCAAACGCAGAATTAATCGAACTGAAGGGCAGGCACTTAGCTTCACTGTGTGCATGTGCGTGCATGTGTGTGTATGTGCATGTGTGCACGTGTATACACTAAGGTGCCTGCATCAGATGCATTTGCAATTGAAAGGAGCAGAGAAACAGAGACAAGGTGTTAATTTTCCTGTTTATTATTTATATAGTTGAGAGTTTGCATCCAGCAAAGCTTGTGTAGCTGTGACTGATGAGTTAATTGAACAACACACTGGCATCTCTGGAAGAAGCTGCAGAAACCCAGGAACAGAAATAGTAGCTGGGACTGTAGGAGAGCATGTCCAATGTGTGTTGACATGTTTAGGGATGCAAAGCCATAGCTCCTGCTACTGCTCCAAAGGGAAGAAACTTGCAGTTGTTGCTTTTATTTCCCAAAGGACTCCAGTGTAGGGTTAGATCTTGTATAAAGATCAAGATACCTTATATTTAAATCTGTCTGATCCCTAGCTTTGGGGGAATTTCTGGGGAAGTGCCAGAAACAGGGCCAGCTGCACTGCTGTACATCCCAGATGAGTGTCTTAGACCCTGAGCTCTGGCACCTTCCTCACATCAGCTGCTGCCCCCACCTTTCTCTCCTTTTCTGACAAGGCTTTACGGGATGAGGAGGACCCTGCCTGGTGGCAATAATTTCTCTGCCCATTCTTAGATGTGTGACTGTCTGGCTTGCCTCCTCTTATGTGTATCTGTGCACTTCCTCTCTGTCCGTGCAAAACCCAGAGCCCTCTTTCTTTCTCAGTGGTGGTCCAGCTCTGAGTTTCCTTGTACCATGAACCATGTCCCATCTGTCTCCTTGGCTCCTCCAGCAACCAGGGGGCCTCCCCAGGCCCCACTAACTTACATGGGGATGTGTTGCAGCCATTCTCCCTGCCCTGGTGCAGTGGTGGAACCGGTCTCAGCCAGACACGATTCCCCTTGCATGGCCAACGGTGAAGCCACTTCCATACCAGGGGGCCTGTTTGTCTCACAGGGGCAATGCAAAATGAGTGAAGGGGCTTGGGGGCTTTCTCACTGCCCCTTGGTGAAACAGCCCTGATGGGGGCAAGGAAGGAAACCCTCAAGCCCCTCTGTAGTAGTGTTTGGCAGTTGCTTTGGGGCTGAAGACCTCTAAATATTTTCCGTGAGATTGCTTTGGAAAGAATCACAAACTGAAGTTGTCTGAAAGCCAGTTTAAGCCTGTTGATGGTGAATGGCATGAAGAGAGTCCAATGGGAAGAAATCAAGTATGTGCAAGTTCCCCCTTCCCTCCAGTTGCCCACCCATGTTGGGAAGCCTGGGCAATGGAGGAGCAGTGGCTTGATAGGACCAGGGGCCGCTCACCTTCCCCTCTAGCTCTGGCTTGCATAAGTATTTGGTTTTCAGCAGCACTGAAAAGCCCTTTGCCAGGGTATATGGCTGTGACCAGCACCAGGCTGTCTGTAGGGAGCAGCCAGTGCACTGTCCCACCTGGGTGCCCCACACCTGCCCACCAGAGCTGCGGATGGAGAGGATGAGCAGAAAGAAACATGCACACTGGGGCTTTCAGGCTCAGACATGGTTAGCAAAGCTATTTGTAAAGGTGAGCAATCTCAGGCATGTGGTGCCCCCTGCACCAACACAGAAACGCACCACATGCTTGTTCTATCACCTTTCATGGGTCCCTTGCGAGATGATCCCTAAACCAGTTTCAGGCCACAGAGTCATGGTGTAAGTGTGACGGGTGACTGTCCTGGTTCTCCCACAAGCAAACGACCTCACAGAGAGACTAAGCGAGCACAGATCTCCTCCATCTGGTGAACCACCCTGCTTTTGAAAACAAAGCAGCACCTGAAAACTGTGCATAGACCTTATGACTCCACTTTTCGCTGAGCATGAAGAGGCCCAAGCAAGATCTGCAGTGGAGATTTCCTGCAAGCATGTATGCTCGAGCAGGCCCAGGAGAAGGCTGGCTTTTAACGTCACCCATCTTTTTGCCTCACCCCACAGCAAACAGAAGAGGACTACAGATGGTGGCCCAGCAGGGTTACTAAGGTCAGAGCAGGGGCCGGGAATAGCAGTAGGGTCTTTTTTCCCCATGGTGGGACCACTGAAAGGGAGCTAGTAACCTACTCTAGTGACCAGCAGGCCTCTATGCACCCCTTTTTCTGCTGCAGGCATCACCTTTCCCAGGCACTGGCTCCACTTGTTCAGTATCAGGCAAAGCTCAATTTTGTTTCTGTGGCTGGGAAGTCCTGAGCCAGCTGCAGTCACTGTTCTTGCTGGAGAGCACAGCTGGGACTTTGCAGCAAGGAGGTAGCGTGGCCTGATGGGCAGAGCCCACAGAGCACCAACAGACTCAGTCCTGTGCCCATTCCATGTTCCAAGCTACAGCAGGACCCTGGCAGAGTCACGTTGGTTCTGCGATGCTGCTTCTCGCCTGTCTGTCATCCCAGAGCCACTCCATATGAAGGCTGTCGATGCTTCTATGGCACAAGGGGAAAATATTGATGTATCCAAGGGCATGTGAAGCTAAGAAATGAAGCTATTTCACTCTGCAGACATCCCCCCGTCATAGCGAATGGTTTGCTTGGGCTTAGTCTGTGGATCCTGCCTGACAGCAGCCAGGAACTGAAGTTTCATTCCCACCACAAATCTGAGCCCGCCATGGGGAGATCTTGTCCCTTTCTGTATCCCCACCACTGATATGGAGCAGCCACTTTGCTCACGTTTCCCGCGGGAGAGTAGCTTTCTGACTCTGAGCAACACCACCAGGGTCCCAGTGAGGAGACAGGAAAAAGCCTTTTGCTCCCTGCAGCAGAGCAGTCCTTCCAGGGTAACCCAGCTGGAGAAAAGCATCACAGGCATATAACTGGGTGGTTGTCTTCAGGCTCTGAACCTGTTGGAGTGGAGTGAGAGCAGGTTTAGAGAGCACTTTCTCATAGGAAAGGCCAGGAGGACATGACCTCTGGAAGCACACCCTGGGCTGCCTGCTTGCCCTCTGCATCTTGCAGTAATTTTGTTTCCAAACCTATCTCTTCCAACCAAAGCACACAGCTGTGAAGCACAAGATTGAGAGGAGTCAAACTAGGGATGAAGGATGGGGAAATAAGGCTGCCGTAGGATAAAAACAGCTGACTGATGAAATCCTGTCCACTGGGAGCCCAGGGAAATCCTCCTCAGGGGGTTATGGTGAGTCTTACATGGTCCAGAGAAAAGGGAGTTAAATTACTCTCCTTATCTGATAAATTCAATCCTTTTTTCTGTCTGCAGACATAGCAAATTTTTTTGTTCATCTTAGTTATTTGCATGCATTTACACATGTTTCAGTAACCATCTGGATTCCTCAGGCTCCTCTTGGCACAAATTACACTGTTGGCCATTCGGATTAGATCAGTCTCTCCCAAATGAGCAGAAGGGTCCTTCCCTATTCTGGGTGCATTCTGCCAGGTGAGCTCTCCAGACCACAACTGGTCTTCAGCCTTTATCAGGCCCTCCAGCCATAGTGAAAGGTGGGCACGGGAGCTGGAAGATACTGCAGTAATAGTCTCATTAGTGCTGGACCGTTGTGTACCTGACTCTCTAACATAAGCCAGCATCTCTCTTTCTGTGCACCCAGCTCAGGACACACAGCAGCATGGTGGGAGAGCTGCACCATTTCCAGGGTCACTGCTTTGGGGCTACGAACATTCCTCCAGCACCTTTAGATCAATTCTTTATTCCTGATTGTTTGACTTGGACTGTATGAGAAAGCCTATTGTTGATAAAAACCCAGGGGCTTGCATGCTTTTTGCTAAACTTTCATTTAAAGTAACTGTATTTTCCACCTAAGCATCTGATTCTGTCTCTAATCATACTAATCTCCTGACCTCAAAAATGCTTCGTGCGTGCTTTATGTGGGAATATAAAAATCCTTTTGTTTCTTTTAAATCCATTGCTTTTTAATTTCACCAAGAGATCACTTGTTCTTATGTCAAGGAAGAATAAATGAGAAGTGTCAGGCAGACCTTTTATATATTGCTTTCTCTTTAAGCTAAACAAATCCACTGTGTGCAGCCTGGCTTACTATGGAAATCTCTGCACCCCTTTATCAGCTGTCACCCTGTTACTTGATGTTCTCCCTTTCTGAAGTGGAATGACAGAAACCGTGTATGTGCCCTCACTGCAGATGCACTGAATGTCATCGTGCTGGTTGGATACTGTTTTCTTCAATCTGCTGTTTGCACGTCCAAGGGTTTCTTTTGTTTTCTTGATGTCAGAGCGGAGTTCTTCACCAGGCTGACTGCTGCGAAGTCCTTTTCACGAGCAGCTACAGCTGATTTACAATGTAGGGCGTGTAGGAGTAGTTTGGGTTTTTTCCCATTGATGTGTGCGTTGCTTTGCATTAATTTCTTCAGACTTCATCTTTCCACTCCGTCACCCTTCTTGGGTGCCTTTGAAGATTCCCATAGTTCTCTCTGAGCTTGAGTCAAATATGCATACACAAGTATCTATGCAAATTTGTGTGTGTATACGTATGTGTACATATATGGAGGGATGTATATGTGTGTGTGTGCATGGGCTTTTTTCTCAGACTGTTAAAGAATTTACGACACCCTGTATATCCTTCCATGCAACTGTATGGCACCTCGCTGGTGGGCTTGATCTCTTGAAAATTGACCATTTATTCTTCCTCCTTGTTTTCCATTTCTGAGCAATTTTCGAAGCTGCAACCTCTCTCAGATCTCTTAACTATTGATCACTAGCTTTTGTTGCCATCCTTTCGTGAGGCCTGGACCGCACTGAAGCCGTCTGAACTACACATGAGTTAGTGCTGTGCAGAGTGCTCTTAGATGCTTATCCTCAAATTTCCTGCTCTGACATCAGACGCCTCCGGTTGATGGCTCACTCTCTCTCCAAATTTAATCTGGTTACTACACAAAGCCGCTTGGTGCACTGAAATAAGAAGTTGGAAATTTTTATGTCACATGTGAGCTGGGGGCAGGAGCGGAAACCAAAATGTTGAAGGCCTGTTCTTGCTCTGCCAGCAAACTAATGAGGCTGAGCAGAACCCTGGGGCTCAGAGCTGCACCACCCCACGTGGCTGTCAGCCACCTGTCCCACAGAGCAGGTGCCCCATTTGATGCACAGAACTGTGAATAAGCAAGCAGACAACCAGATCTAACTTCCCTCCAGCAACCCACCCGGGAGCAAACAGCCAGCTCCTCATGGCGGGTAAAGCACCACTGCCTGCTGAAACCAGTGAAGCTGTCCATGAAGTGTTTTGGCCAGGCTCTCTGTTTTCCAGGTGAGCCATGAAGTGATACCACCACTGCAGATCCGGACAGCCTCTGTCAGCTGGAGGGCAGACAGCATCTTTGGGAGTCCTTAAGGAGGCCAGGAACAACACAAATAGGTTTTATGTAAAGCAGTGGGGATGTCTGGCCAGTCTGTGTCCTGAAATAAGCTGAATGGTAGTCCTCTTAGTGAACACGATGAGTGCTGCTGCTTTACTTGCCTTGTGTTGTAGCCTTTCAGCTTTAGACCCACCTTGAGAGGAGCCAGATTCCTTAATTTTATGAAGCTATAAAAAGAAGTGTAAGCTAACTTTTTGTGCAGGGAGTCCCGTTCTGAGAAAATACCCGATGACAAGCCAAGGGAGAGTGTTTTGCTCTAGTGAGCTCTGGTGTCTCATTCAGCTTAAGGAGCTTCTCTCTTAATAGTTTTATACATAAAATTCTGGTTCACCACGCTGGGAGAAATGGAGTGTATCGTGCATGCTGTTACTGAACTGTTGTGAAACAATGTTGAGTATTATAGAGGGGAAAGAGAACACAAAAACAGACTATGGGGTTTTTTTTATCCCAGAACGGCATTGCAACGTGTATGTTGGGGGTGGTATTCAGAATTCTTACATTTCAAAAAAGTCACATTTCCCTTCAAACTGGGAAACCAGTCCCAACAAGAAACCACTAGGTACCCCGTGAACCGTTCACTTTGTGAGCAGAAATGCCAACAGCAACCTAAAGTGCGTCAAGCTGCGTAATGACAGAATATAGGAGACGGCTGGTGCAGGCTGCAGGCAGATGAAGTCTGGGAACAGCTCTGCACGTAATGTTATCCTGCTCCAAGCACCCTCTAGCCCTGCCTGCCAGAGCTGTGTCTGCCTTCTCCGTTGGGTGCAGGCAGTTTTCCACCGCTCCCACAGGTCTCTGTCTCAGCCATTCTAAGAAGAAAGCAAAAACCCTCTCTTGGCTCCTGTGCTGCATTTCTCTCATGGGTACAAATGTCGTGCTGCTTTGCAGGGCCACAGGGATTTTGCCTTTGAGAGGTGACGAGGGACTCCCGGATTAGACACAAAGTGTATATAAACCCTCTTTATCAGGGCAAAGCCCCAAGGCTGTGTTTTTCAGAGGATGGTGGAGACAGTGCTGGTTTATGCTAGCATGTGGTCTGGTTCTTTGTGTTTTTCTTGTTGATTTGGGAGCTGAACCAATTCAAGAGTTTAAACGGCTTTGAAGCCCAGCTTTTCATGAGTTGCCATTGAAATATAGATACATGCATGGATATACATTGTTTAAATGTCTGCATAGGGTGCTTATGGTTGTGTTAGTGTCTTGAGCAGGGGGAGTCAGTTAATTTTGACCAGCATCACTGGGTGAATTTACTGAGGTCCATTCATTTTTTCATCATCCTGCCAACTTTTCCAGCTGTGAAAGTGATGAAAGGCCACATTGCTCCCACAAGACCAGGAGAATAAGGAGAAATATGGTTGTTTCTGGAGGGGTGTCTCACAAGGCTGCTGCTCCAACGAGGCGTAGGCAAAAGCGGGTCCTGGGAGAGGATGTGATAGCCCTGATCTATCATGTAAAAACGAGGGTGTAAAATCCAGCTCATGGTGGAGAGTCCTTCTCCTGCATGATGCTGTGCCTCCTGCATGTCCGCACCTCCATGGAGGAGTTAACGGTCCCACCTCTTTGCCCAAGCATTGTAAATAGCTCTGCAAAACTGTGCAGGAACTCTTCAGATGTCCTCGGGAGTCCTCGCCTGACCACATCAGGGAGCAAGACCACATCCCTGAACCGTGCTTGACTGTTCTTTAACTGTCAGAGGGGCAGTGAGGTTGCTAATAGCAACATTAACACTTGGATGTCTCCTGTGGTTTAAGATCTGAGGCTTGTGGTCTGAATTGCACTGAAATGAAGGGCAGATTAAAGGGGACATCTTTGCCAAGATCCTGATGTGCCTCTGTGTTTGTGTGTGTGCACGTGTAAAAAGCAAGTAAAAAACCCCCACCTGGGTATGATTCACACAAATATTGTGTGGGGGAATCATTTTCCACCAGGGAGATAATTGCTAATTACATGAGTGTGAAGCAATTTGATTTGCAAAGTTTTGTTCTTTGCAGCCTAAGAAACCTAATTTTGCAGGAGCTGAAGTTATGGGTATTTAGGCAATGGAGGTATTGTTGTTTCTGTCAGAACCCTGAGTTTAAGTTTTCAGGAAAGCTGCTGCCCTTTAAAATAACTTCACTTTATTTATTAGCTCAAAACTTTCCCAGAGCGAATGACAAATAAAGCCCGTGGTATTTTTCCAGGGCTTATTTTGAGATAAACGCTATCTGGTATAAAGGGTTCCTCTGGCAGCTGGACAAGAAGACCATAAATCAGCATCAAGGAGCAGAGAGAGCTGCCTGACGGATGCTGGATGTGCTAGAGGGTTTCTCCGCTCTGGATGCAATGGGGTGAGAGCCGCTCAGGCCGACATGGCGCAGAGGTGAAGGTAGCTCCCTCCCACCTTTGCTGAGGTCAGGTGGGGGGCAGAGTGGTGTGGGGCATGCCCTGGCTCCTGTCCCCCAGCCACGGGGACTTTGTCCCCACTGTGCTGCCAGGACTCATTGGAGAAGAGAAAATGGAAGGGGCAGCATGGGAAAAAACCCTCCCTCCTGTGCTCCCCCATCCGCTCCATGGTGACTTCGGCATCAGTAGAGCGTCAGCCTGGCCACGGGGACATGGTGTGGTGGCACATCCCCGTTCCATGGCAGTGGCGGGACGGGGCCGGGGGCTGGCAAGGGTGATGCCAGCATGCCATCACAAAACACGGGATGGCTGAACGTGGTGGCAGCAGGAGTGTCTTGGTTACCCCAGTCTGTGGAGCTGCTAATTAAGAATAATGAGCTCAAACAAGCGCAGCGGTTTTCTGTGTGACTCTATAGAGAAATCATCCTCCCTTTAGGAGTCCGTTAGTCCTCGCAGCTGGTACGTAGCCCCAGCCCTTTTAATTTATCCAGACAGTGCTAAGAGGTCCAGGGGTGGCTCCCGGCAGGGTTTTTTCAAGAAGGAAGAGACAGAGAGGGCTTGGGTTGCAAGAGCCAAGGGAAGCTGAATGAATCATTAAAAGCAGGATAAGAACCTAAAAGCCTCCACCAAATGCCCTTATTAATGTTGATTTGAGTGTTTATGCTACTTGACAGGGATGAAACCAGGGCAGATGCAACAACTAAGTACTCAGTCGCCGCAGCACCCTGCCTGCGGTGCCTGGCCTTTGCTGGAGACCTCCCTTGCGCATCCGGACACAAGGTTATGTGTTTGGGAGAGCAATTCAGCTTTTCCTGTGGGGGCTGGCTGCTGGAGGCCAGGCAGGGCATGTGGCCACCCGAACATCTGTGGCCAGACACTGTGCACAGTTTCTCGCAGAAAAGGAGAGTGTGGTAGCACTGCTTGGGGGTAGCTGCGTTCAGCGGAACAAGCTCACCCACTGCCGATGTCTGCTGGGCTGGGGGACTCCAGCTGACACGGCCAGCAGCTGAAGGAATTGCGGGGGTCCCCCAAAGTCTCCAAGTGGGTGGCTGGGGGCACTTGCCCATTGCCCCTCTTGTGCCCCGCAGGCTTTTTCCTGGCAGCCAAGGAGAGGAGATTGAAACAGGAGCTTTTAAAACACTAGAGAGAACATTAGGAGAAAAGAGGAGTGGAAACCAAGCTTCTCATCCTTGCTGCTTACCCCAGGGTGGAGACAGTCGTGCTCTGGAGCCAGCCGTCGGGGAGGGGGGGCGGAGGGGGATGGGAGCGGGGTTTGGGTAGTCTGTCTGAGGGGGGACTTCTCCCACCCCAAGGACTTCTGCACTCCATCCCCATCGATTCCCCACCAGCTCCCAGCAGATAGCAGCAGCTCCCTGTATCACAGAGAGCTGGTAAAAATTGTGAGGCACTCAAATACCACAACAAAGGTGACGAATGTGGACAATTTCAGGCAGATTATGTCTGCCAGATAAGCTGTCGGTACCTGAAAGACACACTGCAGGACAGCTGCTGTGCAGGAGCAGAAGACCTTTGTTTCTCCTGCTGCTCCCGAGGAGGCAGCTACGGGTCTTCTGGCCCCACTTAATACAGTCGATTTCAGGTGCAGTTGAGCATTCAGAGCAGTGGTTTTCAGTGCATACTGATCCAAGCCTGGTGACGCTCCAACACGGAGCAAGGCTTTGCTTTCCTTTGGTGCTTTGCAGTTGAAGTCAAAGAATCGAAAGCCAGGCCACCAGCTCGGCCATGAGAAGCTCACCAGAGGGATGTATCTGAGGCTGCTTTAGGAGGGATCTCTGAGGGTGCCAAGGTCTGTCCTGACCCCTGCAGAAGACAAGTGTTGGCTGTGCCTCGTGTCTCCGCTCTGTATAATAGCGTTGCTCCACCTGACAACAGTGTGCAATAAAAACATGGAAGGGTTTTACTGAAAGGCCTGCGTAAGCACTAAGGAGCAATGTGCTGGGCTTTTTCTAGCTGCATCTAGGCTTTGCTTGGTGTTTGTGCTGCTCTGAAACCTTGCCAGCACCTGGCACAGCCAGGCTGAAGGCCATCACAGAATCACAGAATAGTAGGGGTTGGAAGGGACCTCTGTGGGTCCTCTAGTCCAACCCTCCTGCTGAAGCAGGGTCACCTACAGCAGGCTGCACAGGACCTTGTCCAGGCGAGTCTTGGATATCTCCAGAGAAGGAGACTCCACAGCCTCCCTGGGCAGCCTGTCCCAGTGCTCCGTCACCCTCAGAGGGAAGAAGTTCTTCCTCGTGTTCAGGTGGAACTTCCTAAGCTTCAGTTTGTGCCCGTTGCCCCTTGTCCTGTCACTGGGCACCACTGAAAAGAGTCTGGCCCCATCCTCCTGACACCCACCCTTCAGATATTTGTAAGCATTTGTTAGGTCCCCTCTCAGCCTTCTCTTCTTCAGGCTGAACAAGCCCAGCTCCCTCAGCCTTTCCTCATAGGACAGATGCTCCAGTCCACTCATCATCCTTGTAGCCCTCTGCTGGACTCTCTCCAGTAGCTCTTCATCTTTCTTGAACTGGGGAGCCCAGAACTGGACACAGTACTCCAGATGGGGATTCACTAGGGCAGTGTAGAGGGGAAGGAGAACCTCCCTCGACCTGCCACACTCCTCCTAATGCACCCCAGGATGCCATTGGCTTTCTTGGCAGCCAGGGCACACTGCTGGCTCATGGTCAACCTGTCGTCCACCAGCACTCTCAGGTCCCTCTCCACAGAGCTGCACTCCAGCAGGTCCACCCCAAGCCTGTACTGATGCATGGGGTTGTTCCTCCCCAGGTGCAGGACCCTGCACTTGCCCTTGTTGAACCTCATCAGGTTCCTCTCTGTCCAACTTTT
>Ga0065711_1005768_pt1 | contig 21112 bp, 11 predicted proteins | sample Hoacrofraction12_FD_59098 | JGI IMG/M metagenome (GOLD analysis project Ga0065711, IMG submission 59098) | Hoatzin crop microbial communities from Cojedes, Venezuela - Epithelial fraction 12 v2 (version 2) | ecosystem: Host-associated > Birds > Digestive system > Esophagus > Crop | place...
AGAGGAGCCCCAAGGAGGGTGGTCTCTGGAGCAGGGGAGGGGGACGAGAAAGGTTCCGTTAATGCTGTCTGTATTGCCTCATTAATACAATGTATGTTGCATGTTTTAACAAAGTTAGAACTGGAATGTTGACAAGTGACGTTGTGATGCTTTGGTAACTGTAGGGGCCTTCAGCTAAACCTTGTTTTATGCAGCAGTTTTAATCTCACAGTCAACTGTAGGGCAGACTTACCACGTTTATCAGCGTAGCATTGACACTCCTCACACAACCTGCTTTCTAATAGGTCATTTTAACGTTAACTGCTCATATAGCCTATGCTGAAAAAAGTCTAATCTTGGACCCTTCCTTACTGATTCACCCAAAGCTTCTAAATCATGGGCATTTTTATCTGAAAAAAAAGCCTTGGAGCTTGAAGGAACCTAGGCTTTCAAAGACACGGGGGGGTGTATTATAGCTGAATCATTGGCAACCACGGACATACTTTTTTCCACCCCTGTAGCTCCATCCTTTTACAGATGTGGGCATCACGCACAGCAGATGAAGCTGGCGGGTGAGGCAGTTTCTCTTTTGCAGAGCCGCTCCCCAAAGCCCGGCCCGCGGCACGGCCCTGTACCTGCTCCGTAACTCCAGCGCCGAGCAGGTTTTGTTGGAAGGCATCATCACAGTGCCCTCATCTGCCGCTCCCTGCGCTGCTTTGAGCAGCAGCCTCCCTGCCCGCGGGAGAATCGGCAGTAGCCCTACCCAGGGGGCTCGGAAGCAGCATGTTGGACTGCTTCCCACCGCCGCTCAGGAGGCCACAGCCTTCACAGACCCTTCGGGTACCACACTATCCAGCACAGAGATACACGTATAAATAAAACAGCATCTAAAAAAACCAGCTGAGCCTATAAAGGGAATTGGGGTCTCATTATAATAAAGAAAACAGCGTAACTCCCACACCATTTATGAGGAGGGCAGCATCTCCAGGGAATGCAGTTTTCTCATGGCCAGGCCACAGTCACAGCTTTGCAGCTGTGCCGGGACTCCAGACAGCAGGGCACAGCTCTCCAGAGTGGGATACACCCACGCTGGGCATCCTAGCGTCTGTCGGACTGCTAAATACTGCAGCACTGACTTACGGCAGGAACGGGCCCTCTCCGCAGTGAAGCCCAGCAATGTGATCTCAGAACACACCAATAGCAACATCAGTGGCTTAGTTAGGCACTTACTTCATTTTTCTCCAATTTCTTGCATGTTTCAATATCCTTTTGTGATGATTACTGTACTTAGATCACAGAGTTTCTGTCCCAAAAAGTGGCATTTTAAAACCTGGCTTATTTAAGTCTACTACAGTAAAGGTTGTCTTGCAGAGGTTTTAAAATGGATTTTTAACACTACCATCCTGCTGAAATATAATGGCAAGGCATACCTGGCAAAAATCCAGGAACATCCACAAAAGTTATCAGAGGTATGTTGAAAGCATCGCAGAAACGAACAAAGCGGGCTCCTTTCACAGAAGAATTTATGTCCAAGCACCCTAAAGTGTAAAGAAACAGGGCAAGGTGTTAACCATTCCACTGATCTGCTACTGGCAGTCATTCAGCACTCTTATTTTAGCTATATTGTCATCTTAAAACAAAAGCTTAGCTGTAGGTTATGTGGAAACAAGCTGCCATGAAGTATTGCTGATCTTCTTTCTATGTTCAACAGGCACTCATTTCATTTTTCTGACCACTGTGCATAGAGGCTTTCTATGACAAAAAAAATAGCAATTTAAATTATATTCTTGTAATTTAAAGTATTACTCTGTAGTTTTCTCTTTACTGATATTTTTTCAGACCCGTCATATTGAAAGGCTAGAGAATTCTCCATTTAAATAAATAAATGAATAAATAAAAGGTCCACTAATATTTTGAGAAAGATCAGTATTTTTGGTATACATGCTACAAAGTATTTATGTTCTGTTTCAGAATGTACTTTTTTTCATCTATATATATTTTTTCATTATATTATGTGCTATTACATTAAACCTAAACATATTTTGTATGAGAGTATCTATCTGAAACATTGAAAAAGTCTGTTAAAATTGAGAATACTAAACGAAGACTAAAGTAATGTTAAAACCTGCTGACTGTCTAGTATCTTGTAAAGATTATCAAAAGAATCGAACATCATACTGGGTCATCCGACTTTCCCAAACAAAAAGGCACAAACCTTAAGAACAAGGGGCGAAACAAAAAAGTCCTGATTAGAGAAAGTCACTTCAGAAATTACCTAGTTAGGAGAGAAAGCAAAATCCCTTGACAGTTAAAAACACAAGGATGACCTCAGCTATAGCTCCATCTTGTACCTTCGTCTCTCAATTATTAGAGGTCTCTTGACCTCTTGACCCCACACTCGTGTGTCTGAAAGCTTTGTGGTTTTCTAGCTACAGCCCAAAAAAGTTCCCCTGCCCTACAGAAGTTTTGGGCGTGTTAATGCCGTGGCAGTATGTATGTCTTTTCCATATTATGCTTAACCCAGCCGATGGCAGGCTGCTGCCGTCCCCCCGCGTGTGTGCTCCCACCACTCCTCCTGCGCGGGACGCTGCGATCCTTAGCTACCCACGAGCAAGCTCACCATCGTGAGCCACTGGAGACATTCACTCTTTCACAGTTAATTTTAACACCTCATAGCTGCATTGCCATGAGTTTCGAGACAAAGAAAGTGGTGGAGAAACATAATGAGAATGAGTGGGGGACCACACACACCATGAACAGTCAATCTCGGAGCCGTCAGCCTTACCAAGTGTGAAAAAAAAAAAAGACAGGAGACACAAACACTGTTAAAAACTCTCCCATGGGACTCACGCAGCCAGCTCTCACCTGATGCTACTTTGGGTTGGTTGCCCACGATCCCAACGGTTCGTCCGTTCATCCGGGCAAATCCAACAACAATGTTTCTGGCGTAGGAAGGCATGATCTCAAAGAATTCCCTTTCGTCAGCGATCTGCAAGGGTGAGAGTTAGGCAGAGCCCTTACGAGGACACGCACGTATATTTATATACACAGGCAAACACAAGGCCAGCTACATTAGAAGTTTTAAAACATTTCAGAATTTCCAGAATTTAAAAAAAAAAAAAAGGCAGCAGGAAACCTTTTAGTCATGTTTGCAGCCTTCATTCCAGGACGTAACTAGTGCTGCACCTGTTATCAAAACTGCCCCTTAAGCATCCCATTGGAGAGCATCTTCATGGCATTTCCGCTGTAGTGAGCCTTTTTTCCTAGCTTATAACAAATTAAAACTTCAAATCAGATGTTGAGAACATCTTTCTCACAACTGAATTATTGGCAGACTGCACTTTTAAAGACCAATTTCCATGACAGAAAGCCAACAGCACTTTCTGGAGCTCAGAAACTCTCCATGACACGTTTAACGTAGACTGATTCTGTGCAAGTTCAGAGCACTTGGTTATTGGTGGTGTTGGTGTCCCCCGAGCCACTGACGGTGCCCGCGGCAGGGCGCACAGAAACACTTTCCTCTGCAGGCGAGGAACACGTGCGCTACGTCCAACACGATCTGGAACCGCGAACCCTGGGCAGCTGCGCTTCTCTCCAGGGCTGAAGTTCCAGCGTGCGCTCTGCAAAGTGACATCCGCTGGCGTATAAAGCGGGATCAAAATTCACACGTTCAAAAGAGATCACAATGATCCATGGAGCAGTAGCGACACCTACACATGGCTGCCTAGTGTTTCCCACTAGAATTCCTTGGTTTCAACTGTTTACGACAACTTTGCCTGTGCAGACTGCAGCGTGCCAGTCATTTCTGAGACTGAGGCAAGCGAAAAGTTGTGAAAAATCCAAGTATTATTAAAGTAGGTTTATTTCTTTCCTTAATACTTCTCAAAGTCTGTGGGAGGGTTTGGGGTTGTTTTTTTTTCCTAATTCACTTAAGAGGTTTTTTTTTAAATGCCACCTTTTAACTTGGAATGGGAAGTACTGAAATTCAGAATGGAAGAATCTGGAGATTAAAAATATCCTGAGCTTGCTTTCTCCACTAAATGAGTCTAAACGCAGCCAGCTGCAAACCGGAAGGTGTTAGCTGAATGAGCATCTGGGGAGAGAGAGTCAAATACAACAGCAAAAGGGAGAAATCTGTAAAGGTCCTACAAACACAGCTGAACTCTCGCCCATTTCTAGGCGCTGCCTGTGAAGTGGAGCTTCGTCACCCACCTCAGGACACGGGGTCAGCTGCCACTCAACAGCCGAGTGGTAGAAGCAGTGGCTGCAAGTTTGAATAGTCAAAATTCGGACTCTCAGGGGGCTCTACAGGGGGCTGTAACAGTTTCATGTGACAAAACTTCTTATAATGGATTAAGTTGTTAAAACTGGAAAAGTGAAGTACTCAAAGTTAGGCAAAAGAATTACCTGCATTGCCTATGCTGCTTTAATAAAACCTCCATTATTTATACTTTGCAATACAAGCTTTCAGGTTTTTTTAAAAATAGGACGATGTTTCCATCCCTGCCACTCTCCCAAGAGATCTGCCTCACGTAATGAAACTTTAACATTGGAGTTTACAACCTTCTGAGTGCCTGACTTGTAATTAAAAAAAAATAAAATTCTTGTACTGTCTCGGAATAAATAGAGTAAATCTTTGAACGCACCCTATGTAGTTGATTACCTTTTGTAAAAAAATAACAGCACTCAAGACTTTAATAACAAGGTGCAGGGAGGGAGCAAGTGACAGAACTCAAGACAAGGGGGGAGGAGATTTTGACCCCAGAGAGAAAACTGAATTACAGCACCTTTCATCTGTACAGTTATGCATGCAGCATAAGATGATGTATCCTGAACACAAATCTCAGGATTCCTTTCATCTGCTAAAATGTTTTTTTCCTGCAGTTTTTGATGTCCCTTCATTCGTGGCTACTACAAGGACAAATATAGAAACTCGTGAAGACTAAAAAAATACATCTTCAGTGCCATTCTGTTGGTTTCTTTCAATTATTTAGACACAGAATCTAATATATCCGTATCAATCTCAAGAATGCGCACACGGGCAGACTTACGGAGTGTATGATATCCAGCATATCGTAGGCTTTTGTAGATTCAATTGGAACAACCGTGTCCAGCTCAGGAACCAAACGGTCACTGCAGAGAAGAAGTGTGATTAATAATATTTACAGATCAGATTAACACCAAGACAAAAAACTCCAGCAAACAATTCCACCTCTCCCGAGACTTCATGGAAGCTGCTGCTCAAACGCAGGAAAAGGAAACAGGCCTCTCCACCTCAGCCAGCTGCAGCTCGGGCCACCGAGCCCTCGTGCACCAGCGGGACAAAAGCCTGACCCATCTCGTCCCAAAGGAGACATCTCCTCTGCAGGCCCCTCTGCTGATGAAACCATCTCCTGGAAATGCCGTTTCTCCTCCTGGACTAAAGGAGCCAAACGCTATGCAGGCAGAGGATCGGCAGGAAAGTCGCGAGGCAGATGCTACCCACGGCAGTCTGCACGGGACACGGCAGGCAGTGGGACGCTGCGCTGGGGCACAAGTCAGCCATGGGGAAAAGGATTTGGCAGAACGAGGAGCAAGCAGCAGAAGCAGCAGAGCCTGCTCAGCCAGCAGCTCCAGTCCTTTCAGCCGCATGGGCAAAACGGTTTCTCCCAACGGCAGAGCAAGGTTTCCCGCCATACACCTGGATCTACCGCACCGTCACAGCGCCGACACCTTCCCTGCCCACGCTGTGCACTTGCAGTTTGGAGCACACTTAACTTTCCTCCGTCACCAAACAAGCCAAGATTCATGGGTGGGGAAGACACATCCGCCCTCAGCTTCTTCAGTTTAACGGCCGTGTTTGAAGAATCTTTACTGTTACTCCGCTTAACCCCACAGCGATGCGCTTCCTGGGGAGCTCTGTGTTTACCAAAACTGCTGCCTCCCTGTTGGCAGCCGACACTATTGGCCACCTCCATCTTCAATCACACTGGCTTCGTTAAGGACCTACAAATGCTAGCATGTGCTGGGTCTTTGGATTGATTTGATCCCAACAGGGCGGTGTCAATTTTTATGAGCCATCACTGAGAAGACTTCAGGGAGTATTGTATTTGTGCTATTCCATAAAAATACTCATCTGTATTTGTTATAAATGCTGTTTCTGTGGAGTTCTTATTGAATTACTGTTTTAACAGTGCTGTGATTTAGTACATTTAAAACAAGACAACACAAGACTCTAGACACCCAATTTAAAACTCAAGGAAGTGATCTGCAGTTTGTCAAAATCGTGCAAAAACTAATAATGCAAGCCCCAAGGCTGTCGCTGTGCTCCCTCACACTCACAGGACTAGGGAGGCACGACCCCTTGCCGACAGATACATCTATTAATAGAATAAAACTGACAGCAACACTTCAAGTATTTTTTCCACATGATTAAGAGCATTGCATGCAAATATTTCCATAAAATGATATAACAAAACCTTAATCTGATGAAAGCAACCAATTTTAACAGACTACACCCCAAGCTACAAAAGATTGTAAAACTTATTCTTGTCCATAGAGTAGATAGAAACATGCTCTAAGTTCTGTCCATTACCTGTGGTATCCCAAAGGATAAGAAAAGTGGAAAAATGAAATTATTACTCCCATAAATTCACAGTGCTGGAGAGCACTGAGGGAAATTATAACGGCATTAAAATGAATGACCACCATCAAAATGAAGAGATTACCCAGGACATCACAAGTTTCAAAACTTCCTTCAAATCATGACAGATAAGGGACATCTGGAGGTTGCTAGCAGAGTCGCTGGACTTAAGAGGTTGAGAACTGTGTTTCTTACAGATCCCAGTTACCAGGAAGGAACTGCTGCGCATCATCAAAGCAGTCATCTGCAGCCCATGATAGCCTGAGACACTCCCACCCAGACCGACACTGGGTTTCGTTCAATAGAAAAGGGAAACGGTACTCTGTTACCAAGGATTGATAATAACCTCTCCCAGAAATGTGTATGCGTACTTCAGCCTTAGAGGAAACGGAATTTCTTTATAGTCAAAGACACATAAAGGCAAAATCACACCATACAATATATCAGATGCAATACACTAGACACCTCTCAAAGGCAGAGGACACATTCACCATGAGTCAGCTGGGTACTACAAGGAGCCTTCTAACTCTTTAGAACCCAGGCCACTGGCATCAAAAACCCCAACTGACAGAAGTTTGCAGCAATCAAGACCAACATTTTTCAACACCACAAAGCACCTACCTACCTAAAGGAAACCAACCAAACCAAACCAACCCCACCAGCTTCTCGACTTAATGGAGACAAAAGTATGTTACATTTAATTTGTATTATTCGTGCCAATTTTCTGTGGTGTGAAAATGATGCGGGAAGAAAGAAATTACTTCAGAGGAATGGGCTTTGACTGGAGCAGTGGTAAGGATCAAACACGTCAACTCAAAGCAAAAAGACTCTATTAAGAGGTCAGTATGTCCAGATGAAATAATACCAATGTAAGCATTAAGACCACAAATGAGAGAAATATTGGAGATGCTGCTATAAAACCAGACCAATTTAAAAAAACGATCTGTCTTCACATGTAGAAAGGCTACTAAATTGAAGTTCTTAGAACAGATTATTGAGCATTTATTATACTGTGATCTAATAATGTACCTGGTGCCACGTGAAAGATTGTCTCCCTTCAGCAAATTAAGAACTGATCTCTTACACATTAGTAGCTGCAACATAACTGACAGCTTCTCACAGGAAAATAAACTGCCTATTATAAGATACACTGATTAAAAAAATGGACTGTTTTTTCTATAATGAAATTAAAATATCACATTCAAGTCTATAGAGGGTAATTTTCCCAGTACAACTTGTTGAATGCTTAGAAAGAACATGATAACCTCAGAGATAATCCTCCAAATGTACCAAATAATAGAAGACATTTGCTTTGGTTTCTCACTATCAAACCAGGCCAGTCTTCCAGTTTAATAAACTCCTAAAGGTCAACACCTTTAAAAAAATTAGGACCAGTAACTAACTGACCCATTTGACCATTCTCTAAAAGCAACTGGCAAATTTATTCCTCTAATAGTGAGAAATGTATTTCAGGTACTGGAGCAGTGATTTGTAAAATGGATCCAAAAAAACCTCCCCAAACAAATTGTTTCAAAGACATTGCAGAGGACAGTCAAGCATGAAGAGAAGATAACCTTCCAGATTCGCACGTTAAAACCTTCGTGCGTGCAAGGACCACAAGACCTAGATCACACCCATCCATAAAACTGAAATGAACAAATTCAGGAGCAGCTCCCACACAGGAGAGGGTAGACAACCTCTCTGGGGTTCCCTACAGAAAGGGCTGAACTGGGGGTGCAGCTGAATCTCGGGTCAAAATGCTCTCCCTCCGCTGGAATCTCTGTCTTTAACACTGCTAACAAGGCTATCTACTCAAACACTCCCGTGCTGGCTCTCTGGCTGTCCCTCTACCTCTTGGAAAAATTCTCTGATAAAAGTCCAGACAGTTACCGTCGTTCTCCTCCTGAAATGACTCAAGTCCTTCCTTTGTTCTGTTGCCAACTACACAATGAGCCCAAGAGACAAGTACCCAACACATAAAACTTGCTGCCTGCTTTGCCTCCTTGTTGCTTCCCCACCTCTAACCTTAATGAATAGAACTAACCCAACAGACACGTAACTGACAAAGCAGGGCAAGTTCTCCCCATTTCTGTTCACTCTGCTATCTTCTGCCTCGCCTGCTTGTTTCAGGGGACTGTCACATCTGTACAGAGATTACTTTTCCCCATATTCTGTACACAGGCTGCATAACACTGCTTTCAGAAAATAAAAAAATTGAAGCTAACAGTGAGCATGTGTGTATGTGAACGTGCATGTTGAAACACCTCCCATATTCACACACTGCAGGGCAGATTTATCAGCCAAGATCCCAGATACAAAACACTCATCTCTCTATGGTCCTTGAGCCAGAAAAGCCATGAAATTCAGTGGTCAGAGACCACAGACCTCAGTCCGTCTCCTCTTACCTGGGATCGTGGCATTCACGGACTGGTGCTGGATCACGGTTGCTAAGAGGTAAATAATTAAAGAACTCTCGGAGATTAAGTAAAGCATCTATATCGTTCTCAAAGGCTCTGTGTGCAACTCCTGGAAAGACACAGTTAAGCAGTTGTTGAAGTTATTTTGCAAAGTTTCATTTTCAGGTATGTACCAATAAAGATACAAAGAAGTAACAGCAAGAATTTTTAAGCCTAGCTACTAACAATCCAGAGTTTTAAGCCACCAAATTTGAACAGCTAAAAATATCTAGAAAATGTGCAGCTGTATCAGACTTCCTAATTAAGAGGTCTGGACTGTTGATCTCATATATAAAATAACGTAAACTGGTTTATCAGCTATGACAGACCTAGCTGGATCTCAGCCTTCTGGAATTCAATCCAGGCTATTGTGCTGCACTCAAGCTTTGGACACAAGTTCTTTTATAAAGGCTGGATCTGAGCAGCATCTCTGTGTGTGGTTTTGGTGCATCATCAGTTCAGTTTAGACAGTATTTCAGATCCCATAGTCCTTCTGAGCCTCAAGAAGTTTCATAAGTCAACAAGTTTTTCCAGAGGAGAGGAAAAAAAAAAACCAAACAAACAAAAGAAAAGGTGCTTCATCTCACATTGCCACTCAGTTTACAGTTAAGAAGTTCAATCAGTCATGTTAGTAAGCAAACAAGGGATTGTTAAGAATCTTTCAACCCATGCAAATTTATGGACAACAAACAAAAAACCTCAGACCACCCCAAGCCTGCTTTGCTAAGCCCTGCCCTCTGACAATCTTCCCACTTCTAGAATCTTTTGTGGATTTACTATTTTCTCTTCCAAATTCCATAACTCTCCCACACTCCCATTTTTCCTATTTTGTTTCCCATTACTAAAAAGGACCAGCAAGAGAGCCTTACACAGAGTGAGAGCCTGTGCTTAAGGAGGGTTTTATCACTTAGACTCAAGTGACACTCAGGAGTACAAAAATCTGCATTAGACAATCAGCTGTTTAGCCAGAACAACCATGTCATTTACTTTAAAGAATGGTTAGTACATTAATTGAACAATCCAGCTCTCACCAGATACAGCAGTGTGTGTCTTCGCACCCCCAAGCTGCTCTTGGGTGACATCTTCGTTGGTAACAGACTTAACTACATCTGGGCCAGTGATGAACAGATACGATGTATCCTGGGGGAGGGGAAAAAAGCAAAATGGCACAGTAAATGCCAGACCCAAGCTGAAAAAGCACCTAAGGAAAAACCACAGTCTTAGAGACTTTCCCCACAATAAGCAAACAGTAGAATACAGGCAAATTTCTTTAAAATTCTTCATTCATTATATTAAAAATCCACAGAAAATGCAACTATCCACATTTTTGGGGGGAAAGTTATTCTTGACTTTTCATTAAAAATAACCTTTATCCAAAGCAGGAGAACATCTCAAAAAAAGCCTTCATGTGGGGTCAGTTTGTGTCTGATCAACATTACCAGCAGCAGGTTGGTATATACTCCACCCTTACCTTCACCATGAACGTGAAATCAGTTAAAGCAGGCGAATACACAGCTCCACCAGCACAAGGACCCATAATGAGGGAGATCTGAGGAACTACGCCAGAACACAGAACATTTCTCTGTAAAAGAAAAAAAGAGACATCTAGTTTTACCAAAAAAACTGCATCCTTAAGTCTGTGCACAGATTCTGCAAGAATTCACAAACAGGAAAGGACGGCTTGCTTTATTTACTGGGAGACAAATATCTGGAGAGAACGTCTTGATGCAAACAGACCCAAAATAATTTTGTTCCTACTGTTTTGCTTCTTTCTGTCCCCATACAATTGATTTCATACACCATGCAATGACTGCAAAGGAAGATGGAATGTGCAACCTCCACAGATGCTGCAGAGGCAAAAACTTCACTGAGCCTGGAGTGGGAAGAAGTGTACGTATCTGAAATTTGAACATATAGGTACACTATCGCTCAGAGGTAGAAGTAAGCTTTACTAACCAACTATGGCAAATATTCTTTTAAATTCAGATTCCTGCGCCAGCTTGAGTTTTACACAATGGTGAACTACTGCTGTCCACCAACACGGATGGCATGTTGTCCACACAAAATGTTTACATTGCTCACCGCTCAACTGGATTACAGTGACTTCTGTAACTGTTCAACTGCATCATCCCAGATTGCACTAATCTAAAAGACTGTCAGCATCTGACTAACTTGTCATCCCACCTGCTCGCATTCCTACTGAAAGCACAATCATCAGTTTATGTTTTGTGTACTTACTTGAAAACTGTGTGGTTTGGTAGGCATAGAAAATAATGTCACTTCAGTGAAAAAGTTATCTGTAGCATATCTTTGGATTTTCATTGGATCCCAGTGTTCTACAGGGCTCAGCATTACTCGTTTAACACATGGATAAATGGAACTAAGAGGCACAGTAATTTGCCCAAAGTCAATGCAAGAATCAAGAGGACAGTCCAGGTCTCATAAGCCCTCATATATACTGCTTTATCCACCAGGTAACACTGGCTGAAATAGGATGATGATAATCTAAAAGTTTACTTACAAGCACAAACTTAAGAAAGATTTTGTCCATCTTTGTGGATGCCAAGCTTCCTGGTCCTCCAGCAGCTTACTTACCAAAAATATATCTGCGTAGCCTGCCAAGGACTCCACTCCCTCCTGAATACGGGCTCCTCCAGAGTCATTCAGCCCAATCACGGGTGCTCCAACCATGGCAGCTTGATCCATGACCTGGTGATGAACACACACTCCCTCATTATTGACCTAGCTAAGCTAAAATCCCAAAGCAACCAACCCCCAAAATGTGTACATCCCCTAGAAAAAAAAAATCGGTACGTGCCAGAATTTGAACTGCCTACATTGCGCTCAGCTTCTCCTTTATTTGTATCAGCTATCACAGCCACTAACTGCTTACTGAGGTATCATTTTTGACTCTTCAGACTGGAGGCTAAAAGATACACATTTAATCCCTCTCACGACCTTTAATATTAATCTGCCTTACCAGCTGTGCATCTCCATACTCGCACTGCGTTATCCAAACCGCGTGCTAAGTGACACAATCACAGGAGTTCGGACCAGGGAGGCCCAGTCTATCTCTGTTCACAAGAGTCTCAACTGCACCTTAAGCACTCCCTCATACACGTCTCCTCTGATCTTAAACGTTTATTGCAGTGGCGACTGTGTAATCTCCCTAAGCAGTATATTCTAATGCTTGATTATCCTTCTTAGAGGTTCTTTGAGAAGACTAAACTAAATCTTCTTCCCGAAAATTTAGAAAGATTACTTCTTTCTTGATATATAGTAGACAGGGACAGCAATTAACTCCTACTTTGCCTGCGCCTTCATAAACACTTAACGTACTTCAACCTTCCCTTCGGTCTTCTTTCCCTTCATGTTTCTAGACCAAGCACCATCAATTCAGTCATGCTGTTCTTTGCACATCCCATTTTCTACATCTCTGATCATTTTAGTTACTTGCCTCAAGGTCGCATGCAATACTCCAACAGAGGCTTAAGTGGGAGGACTGAATTCCTTACAAAAAATAACCCTTATTAGATCCCAGTGAAATATTTGCCATTTTTATAACACTACAGCACAGGCATGTTATGTTAAGATCTGCTTTAGCTTCTAAATAATTTTCTGTAAAACTACACATTGTCAGTCAGTCCCCATTTTGAATTTCGAAGTTGCTTTTCCCTGCCTGGCATTAGCCCTTTCAATCGTTGTTAAAAAACTATATCTTATTACAGATAATATTTAACTTACTAAGATTTTTAAAACTTCAGCCCTGTCTTTCAGAGTGCTTGCAGCATCAACTTTGAATTTTGTCTTGCCTAGAAACGCAGTAACCATTCTCGGTTCCATTCAAATTAACAGTATCTTAGCAGTACCAAGACTACAGCCTAAACACCAGTCGGTGATAGCCACCTCTCCGTAGTTCTAAAGCTTATTCCTGCTTGCAGTCATTCAGTGTAAAACAGCGGTTCTTCACGCTTTGTGCCTGGGTGTCCATGGAAAAGCTGAAATATCGCTGTGGCAGACACACGTATACAATCTCACATTTAAAAAGCATCTGTGTGGATTGCAAACAGAGGCTCTGTGAGCCACAAGTGACCTCACTTGCTTATGTGAACGTTACACAAGGCATTATCAAATGTCTTCATAAAAATCATTGAGTTGACATTTCTTCCTAGAAAGCCTGTTACCCTACCAGGACAGGTTAGTGAAGCAAGTTCACTGACACATTTTGATGTTTCCCAGGGCCTTGTATACAGAATAATTATTTATTTCAAGGTTTTTCCGGACACTGAAGTTCTTCCTAAAACACACATCAATATGCACATTCAGGCTACTGAAAATGTGTTCATATATTACGACCAGATATTTTTTTGCCTTGCCAGTATTTGTAGGTAACATTTCAGGATTCATTCTCAAAAACACTTTTCTTCATCTCATGGACTCAACAGTTGTTGTGAAATACAACATCACAGATGCACACATAGGCTTTGAAGTCCTCCTCACCACAAGTGGGCAGATACTACTCTCGAAAGAGCCACATTGAACCTCTGCTGCCTCAGGGAAACCATTACAGGTACTTAATGTGGTCTGAAAGACCACAAGGCTCTTCTGCAAAAGCAACAGGCAATCTACAGCCCAGACCCACCTGACTTGGAGCTTTGCTGCAAGATGCCAAATATTGCTGCTTCTCTGCAACTCCAGGAAAAAGTCCCAAATGGGAAATGATTACCACCAAAGGGGCAGATCTCCAGGGAAGTCTAGCTAAGGGAGAGCAACTTCATTTCCACGTTCCATGGCATTTTACACCCTTTAAGCCACCACTAAGCTTTGCAGGAGCCAAGACTGTCTCTCAGATCAGATTTCTACTTCCCAGAACTCAGCCCAATAAGAACAACTAAGAGAAGTTGTTCACACGACTCAGCCAGCCTTTTTTGAGCTCGCCACTGCCCAGGCTGCAGCCTCAAAGACTCTGAGCCCCAAAGGAATTAATGCATCCAGAGCCTTCAAACTCTGCAGGCCACTACTGACATTGATGCCAACCAAGACCAGAACCAACCAGGAAGGACCAACATTTTTTTCTAGTTCTGCTACCAGCGTTCTCCCTGCATCTTTAGAAGTAAGAGATCAAAAAACCAGCAGAAAGCATCCCAGTACCAGCACTTCAGTACCACTACATCTCTCCCCAACACAAAGAGACATTGCAAAGCTTCAATGTGAAAGGGTAATATCAAGTCTTTCCCAATATTAAGACTTGGTAAAGCCAAGTAGTAGTTATCCAGCCCACAGTCTTTGTGTTTTCTAGTTTTATACCTTCTCACTGCTGAGGAGCCTATGCCAAAAAGTAGTTCTGGAGAGAAAAGGAGAAAAGGCCTTGCGCACCAAAAACCTTGTTTCTGATTCCACAGCAAGAAAATTCAGGAAGCTTTCACCAGCCCACACCACTGAACACTCATGCAAGAAAAAGTTTTGTCCTCCCCACCCCTGGGATTCAAACACCAGCTTTTCCAGCGAGACAAGCGGACAAATGAGAATAAACAGCCACAAGTGCCTGATAACAGAAGCTCTGAGTATCAAGGTGACCTCCAAATTGTAAAACTGTTTATCTTCAGATTGTTTACTTGCTACATTTGCTTTTTATAAATATTACACACTTTCACATAGCACTGTTTATAGTCAAGTCATCTCACATTTCTCCAGTAGACAACAGCTAGTTAATTTACGTTTGTACTTTGCCAGTCTCTCTTGTCTTTTGCAGCACAGCACAAAAGGCAACTTAATACACAGTTTGTTTAAATTACTTGGAAAAGCTCTCCCATACTTGAAAAGCTTCCAAAGGGTACCTCTCTGCTCACCTGTGCTTTAACATCTTAACTGCCATGAGGAGACAGGTGTTTTCAGGTTACCATGACATATGCCACAATCCACCACAGTCAGTCATGAATAATTTTTTCCAAAGTCATTAACACAACAGATCGGGGGAAAAAAAAAGGATGTTGACAATTTTTTGTTTTATTTTCTCCTGTGAAGCATTACCTTGCAGATCTTCTGGGCATGAGCGCCAGATAAACTGCCTCCAAATACAGTAAAATCCTGGAGGGAAAACAAATTTTCAGATTAGGTAAAGAATCACTTCAGTAAGATGTGGCACATAAACAATATAATCCTAAAACGCTCTATATTTGGTATGCTGCTCCAAAACACCCCGACTCCCTTACTGCAGCCTACAGATCAATCCTGTTCAATCCAAGCCTCCTCCATAAGCAGAAGGATCTTCTGCACTCATTTGCTATGTTTTGGATTCTGTGTTAAAATGATTCTATGTTATGTGGATTCTATGTTAAAATCACAAACTTACTATGTCTCATTTGCCTTTTTTTTTTTTTTTTCTTCACAGAACCATTCTCTCTTTCAACAAAGGTATGTTCCTTTTTTGTGGACATTATCAGTACTGGAGCAGTCTGGAGAAACTTTACCTGTGAGGATAGCCTCACTGCAATGGGCAGCAGCACGATATGCCTGCAAACAGGCAGAAATCAAAAACTGAAAATACACCATCGTTCTATACTCATGAGTTATGCTCCAAGAGTTGACTGTTCTTTCATGGGTGCTGCAGGGACTATGTCAGCCAAAACTGACTGCTGGTGCTACCCCTGGGGCCGAGCAGTAAGATCTTGAACAAGCATTGACACCTACTGGCACCAATAGAGCCCAGAGACAAATTCTGGTGAGTTTCTCTGACGCATTCCCACCACGTCTTACTCTCAAAGAAGCCCTAAAAGCTGCGTGGACAGAGAACAGCATGACTGTGACCAGTAGTTGGACGAAACAGGGAGGAACATCGCAGGTGGCAGCTCGACTTGGAGGGCAAAAAGGTCTTTAAATATATATATACATATATATATATAAAAAGAGGTGTATCATGAAGGGGCACATTTAAATTCTTTTAATATAAAAACCGCCCTCTACTTGTGTTCTTCTAAAATGAAGGTCTGTGTTTGGCTCCTATCTTATGTTCACGCCCACACAACAACATCGTTCCTTGGAAGAACTACATATCCAAGACAAAAAGGCAGGGTGTACGATTTGCTCCAAGGTCACACAGCAACAATCATTTTGGCCATGACAGCAAATTGAACAAAGGCTGCTTTGTGGCCCAGAACAGAGCAGCAGTCACCAACAATCTGAAACGCAGCCTTTCTTCCACTGTGTTAAGACTAACCAAGACAAATCTCCACCTATGGTGTGTCCTCTAAAATATTTTTATTTTACCATTAGAAGCTAATTTTAACATAAAAAGTGTATTTTATGTATCTATTTATACACTACCTATCACAACCCCTTCACCTAATCAGAGAGCTTGAAGCTGAGAAACAATTCAAGGTTGCTCAAGTGCCGTCTATCACGAATTCCACTCATTGCAACTCTAGTTGACGTCTCCAGCAGACAACCCCCATCTTGCAGCTCGAAATCCAGAAGATGGTTCTCAGAACTCGTATAGTCCCCACTGACACTCATGGGTCTCCACACACTGGCAGGAGCTCAGGCACACACATCCAACTGCACAGACAGAGTCAAAGCTTGCAATTGCTTTAAGCACACAGCGCTCAGTGACTTCTCCATTAATTCACTTCTTGGTTTGGGGGCATTCCTCCAGTCTCTCAGCATATCAACACACAATGATGTTGCACCAAAATAAAAACAGATTGTTTTTTCAAAACATTCCAATATTGCACCAAAGTAAAAAGAGATTGTTCTTTCAAAACATTCCCACTGGCTCTGTATTCAGCACTCGTTTCACCTCACCCTTGTCCACAACTGCACCTCATGCCCAACAAAGTTTCTAGAAATGTTTTTTCGCTTTTTCTTGTCTGCAGGTGTCCTGCTTCCTCCAAGGATTTATTGGTAAAAGGTAAACATGTACTACATGGCCACACTGAACTACTGTGAATTTATTTGGAAGTATAAGTTCATGCTATTTCAAAAACAAGTAAAACCATACCTGACTGAAAACATAAGCTAGTCTCCCATTAATCCGTCCACGGCCAGTCACCACACTGTCTCCAGGATACTGCATTAGAAAGCAAACAAATTAAAAATAATAATTAAAAAAAAATCAAAGCAACAATGATGTCCACTAAAAACCTCACAAACTTATATTGAGTACTAAGTCAAAGCACAGACTGATTCTCCAAGAGGACCGGGCTTTCGTGTTTGGCAGTGGGGGCTCCACAAAGATCTCCCCCAGCCCTGGAAAGGAAAATGGGAGGCAATGCCACATATTAGTTGTGCATTAGTGCAAAGATTAGTGAATTTGGTGGTTTCCCCTCAAAATTCAGCACATCTGGAGCTAAGACAAATCATGTCCTGAGAGACAGGATGTACCTTTTATTAGGATCAGCTCATGTTTTTGAAAGAATGGGCACAGCACACAAACTTTTCTTGTGGTGTTGACACACGGAAAAAAACAACCCTGCAAAGGTCAAAAAATATAATTACAGTCACCCCAGATACTTCAACTTGACCTGTCCCATTTTTCAGCCTGTAAATAAGGGAACAGCAAAGAGCTGGAAGAAGAAATGGAGCCTGTGAATCTTTACATCCGGTTATCTATGTTGTCTCACTTTTTAGTAAAGGAAATATACAGAAGTCTTTCAAGACAACAGTAGAAAAGGAACTTCACTGGGCTGTGATAAAGGAATTCCAGGCATTTAAATGCTTTGTGCTGTTTGGGGGCGGGGAGGAAAAAAAAAAAAAAAGAAAAAACATGAGTACACTGTGCACTCTAAGGGCCATTTATTCTGAAGGTGATCTGTTCTCAGGAAGGCTATACCAGGCTGGGGACTTTTCTTGGGCTGCACAGGCAGCACCACTACCAACTCTTGGCACAGAACAGCAGGAAACACACCTGTAGTTCCAGCCACTGTCTCATGCAGACGACTCCTAAAAGCCCAAGCAGCCTGTAGAGCTCCTGGATGTGAGTCAAGTCTCACTCTACCTTCAGAAAGTTCCAGGAACTCGGGGAAATTCACTGCTAAACTAATATTCCAGCTCACTGGCCACAGTCAGGTCACCTGTTGTGAAACTGTACTCTGTGAACAAAATCTGCAGCTCACTGAAAGGTGAATTCTGAAGGACAAGGAAAAAATTAACCCGCCTGTCACTCTCAGGAGTTTGATGCTCCTCATTTCTTCAGAAACAGCAATTTGTTAACAATGCTGTGAGATGCAGCACTGAATAGCATGATGCAAGGCAACACAGCAGTTATTTCAGTTTGCTTGTGGAACGGAGTACAAAATTACTTAGAGAAGAAAAGATGTTTGCCTCTACACTCACTGAGATGGGAGAAGGTCTAGCATGACGTCCTTCCCAGCACCAAGTCCTACCAGTCTCCTGGCTACTACAACAAAAACAAATCCTTCACCTTTGTCGGTTTCCAATGCCCCAGCTGCTCATGGTGGAAACCTGCTGATCCCTCCCTCATCCACAGGGTGCAGCCCTGCAACTTGAAGGACTGAAAACTGATGAACTGATTTAGTAATCGCAAAACCAAAGCTGTAGCCATTGTGCGCAGCATGGGGCAGTGGCACATACGGAGCAGCTTCTCACCACACCCAAACCACAATACTCCACAGCAAACAGGGCCTTTTGCTACTGGCACATTCACACTGAACAGCCACAACTGCACTAGCCACCTACACATCCTAGCACGTTCGTTGGTCCTTTCTGTATTAAATCACAACAAAATACTTTTCCCATGTAGTGACTTATCAGGCAGCTGTGTTACGGTGAGAGACTTTGGGGAGCCACAGATTCTCCCTCTACATGATGAACCTCATGTACCATGTTGGTTTAGGATACATGACCATGTATCTGAAAACTGCGTAAGCAAGCAGACTGCAGCTTGCTAACAGACCAGTAGAAATGCTTGAATTTCCAAACAGATCAGAGTTCAAGGCCCTAAAGGATTTTTTGACTCTATAGTTTAGCAGATATAAATATGGATCCTGTAACTCTAATGTTACCTGTAGGGAGGCAGAAGTATCTACCTGTATTTGCTCTTCATATCTGACTTGACTGACACAGTTGTAACAACAAAACTCTGCAGCTCTCCTCTATTCTTTAAAATACAAATCTAAGACAATATCCGGGGAGGTATTTGAACCAAACAGATGACCTTAGAAAAATGGTATCAAGTTTAGATAATGGAAAAGTAAACCATGTAAGCTGTTCAATAGAAACTAAGAGTAATAAAAGGAAATTGGCAAAACAAAACAAAAAAATAAACAAAATAAATACAAGAAATTACACGTGAACAGAAGAGCCTATTTTCAACCAGCTGGCTGGCTAAACAGCAGAGGACAAAGAAACAAGAGTTACATAAAATAAAAATACCTTGTTCTTATCAGAGTCCATCCCAAAGTCAGAACATCTGTGTTCCACAAACATGTCATATTCATCAAAACTGTTGGGGTCCAACAGCAGCAGAATTCGTTCTCTTGCTGTCAGCTTTCCCTGAAATGAAGCAAGCAACAATTCACACAGCCATCAGGTGGTTCCGGCGCTGTTTACTGACCACCAGCAGATGTAGTTTAATCAAACACAGCCTCACTTGATCTGCTACATTTGGCCCACTAAGCAACCACATGCCCCCGTAGCTGGAAACAGCCTATATAGCGATGATCCTCCTTAAAAACAAACATAATGCAAGCCAGACTTCGATAAGAAGGCTGACTATTGGAGCAGCACTACCACAAGACAAAGGAAACAATCTCAGAGCCTTTTCAACAAGATATAATAGCATCACAGCTATTTTTGCCTACACATTTAAATGCCACTATTAAGGCCTTTGTTCTAAACACGGAATCCTTCCACAGCTAAACCAGTCCTTACCAACAGTTCAAGGCTCAATTCGCCACGCTCGATATTTGACCACAGCAAACGAGAAGAAAAAAGGAAATATAACAGCCTGCAGGGATTTACTGACAAAGTCCTTTTGTTCTTTTTCTGTTGGCAACTGGTATAGGTATGGGGTATGGGCCAAGAATGTAATCAATTGACCAGATACACGTTGTCCCTTGCTCAGTACTAATGATGCCATGCAGTAATAAACGATTGCAAAGTTCTTTCTAACTTAACCTTCAAAAAAAATGTGTTCTTTCCAACCCAGGTAAGCATCTGTCTACAAAGCTCAGGGCACCTGGATTGTCTTCTTTAGGGGATAGTGTGACCCTACCTCATCATGTTCAAAACACAGTTCAGCTTCTCTGCAAAACTTCTGACTGGTGGGTCAAAAAGTTCGTCAACATCAACAAATGCAGGAAAGATGAATGTAAGCCATAGATTTAATTTATATAAAACACGGCGTAAGATGTTTGAGGCCCCTAGACATACAGCAACACTTGCGTATCGGTATGTCAGTGTCCTAAACGTAACTCGGTGAGCCTGCAACGCCTTTCAGATGTTGTGTAACTGCAGGAGGGAAACCGCTGATGGGCGATCACTCACGTCGTCCTCAAGTGAACAGCTCTGGCTACCTCCTTGCTGCCTACAAGCCTTCCTGGTACCGCTAGGTCCTTGCACTAAACTGAAAAGACGTCCCAGCAAGAAACAATAAACGGAAAGAGGAAAACTATGTTGCCACCCCGCTCCGCATTGCCTAAACTCTGAACAACAGAGGTAAGAGACTAAAAATCCAGCTGTTGCCATCCTTCCCGTTCGTCTTTCCCACTCTTCCGGCTCTCTGCTCTCACCTCTCAGCAGACGGGCGTAGGTGCCGCACTGGCTGGCGCGCCTCCGAGCCCCGCGAAGCGTTAGGCAACCTAGAACTTGCCATCACACGACAGACAGAAGTCGCGACTTCCGTCTAGGCTGCCCCTCGCAGCCGGGCACCGCAGCCAGTCTCGGCGACAAGGGCGATGCAAACCCGCTACTCTCTCTCCCGCCCGCAGCACCGGGTAACGCGGTGTTTCACGCCGCTCTCCCGAGAGGGCCCCCGCAGCCGAATGGCAAAGGCGCCCCGGGGTAGCAGCGCGCCCGCCGGGGCCGCGCCCCGCAGACA
>Ga0065711_1036337_pt1 | contig 21111 bp, 11 predicted proteins | sample Hoacrofraction12_FD_59098 | JGI IMG/M metagenome (GOLD analysis project Ga0065711, IMG submission 59098) | Hoatzin crop microbial communities from Cojedes, Venezuela - Epithelial fraction 12 v2 (version 2) | ecosystem: Host-associated > Birds > Digestive system > Esophagus > Crop | place...
CTCTGGAGATATTCAAGCCCCGCCTGGACAAGGTCCTGTGCAGCCTGCTCTAGGTGACCCTGCTTCGGCAGGGGGGTTGGACTAGATGACCCACAGAGGTCTCTTCCAATCCCTAACATTCTGTGATTCTGTGACTTCTGGCAAATGCACGTGAATAAACAAGTAGATATGGAGGCCTGAGTTAGTGTAAACTGTTTCTTTATGTAAAGAAGCTCTTGTGTAAAACTCTCATACAACAATACTTTGGTATGCTGCAAAACATGCACACCTATGCTGGATTCCTTGTAGAAATCAAGATTTTAAGTGCGAGTAGCACAATTTTAAAGAGGAAAGTAATATCTCTCTAAGAGTTTCCAGTATCCAAACCTAACCTTGTTATCATTTCTTCATCTTTTTTTCTCCATGCAAGTTCAGCAGATCTAGTGATACAGATCCATATATGATTTTAGAGCTGAGATTCACTTAACACTGTTTACAGTAAAGGAATATACTTGTATTTTTGCCCTTTAAGTAGATTATATTTCAAAAACTTTAACAATGTTAGAGAGTAGAGAGAATAATATGAATCAGAGAAGAACATTGTGAACAGAAATTGTAAAGTTTAGTTAAAACTCTGAAACCAAGAACAGCAGCTGGTGATGAAAGATGGGTTTGGACAGCAAGTGCTGCGGGGGATGCAGGGGAATGGCTTTCACAGGGTCCTGAAAAATAAAGAGAATCAGAGAATAAAGAAATTAGATATATATCTGGAACAATCCGTAATTGTCTTTTATGATTTGTAAGAGATAATGTTATGTTCTTTTAGAGCTTTTCCCTGTTAGCCCTTTAGTTTGTTGCAGCTTATCATAGTCTTCTATATTTTATATATGTACATGTATTTAAGCATCGTCTTTGTTCCTGCTTCAGATACAGGAAGAGGACTGATGACAACAAAAGCTCTTCAGGTTAGTAAAGTTGATTCTAACCCAAAAGTTCCTCAGGTGATTTTGAGGTGTAATGACTGTTGCAACAAGCAAAGCTCAGAATTCTAGAACAGGTCTTCATGGTCCCCGTTGTGAAGGTAATTTCTGGCCTGATACCAGAATTTTCAGCGTTGACGTATCTGTAACATGATGTCCTGTGTAGTCTGAGGACTTGTTGGATGAAGACATTCCTGTACTCCTTTACAGAGGTTTAGTATGTAGTCTCATGTTTCAGTTTAAGGCAATCAGTGGCTAACTGAAAGCAGAAGGAGCAGGCCCCTTGCCTCCTGTCTGCCTTGTCCCTGAGCCACTGACTCCCACAGCTTCCTTTGCACTGGCTGTAGCAGTCTTCCCCACTCGTGTGGTAAGTTGCATCAGGAAGCTAAACTAAAAGAAAACTCTGTATTCAAAAAAATCATAAGCTTTGATAGCTTTGCTCCTTGAAATCTCCCACCTTGGTCAGATCGGTGCTGGTACAAAGGGAGGAATGGCATATCGGGGAGGGGGACGGAGGGAAGAGACAGGGCTTTAAAAAGGATTTGTCTTTAGATTATCTTAGCCGTAATGTGAAACCACAGCTTTAACCTCACTTTGATGGCCCTCTTTTTTTGTTGGTAGACCAGCTAATAGAAACAATTTCTCAGACATTCCTAGCAGAAAAAGGGAATGATAGAAAAAATACCTTGCCCTTCAGATATTGGCACAGAAAGACTGAACTCTGAGTGAAAAACGCCTCTCAGAAAACAGGCTTGTTGGAGAAGTTTCCCGAGTGGTATGAGAATAGTGTATCAAATAATGGGCAATCAAATCAAGAACTTTTTGCAAAATAGAGTATAGCAAGACGTAGGAAGGAGATGCAGTGGATAAGTCGTTTATAGAGAACAGTGTATGTTCTTGTGCTGGCTCAGGGTTAGAGCCAGCAGCTGAAGCCAGAGACCCAGGTTATCCACAGTGCTGGGGTTCTGCTGTAAGGGAAATGAGACCTAGACTGAACTGGGCCTGAGCAAGATAGGGAATCTCAGGAGAGGCATGGGAAAGGGAGAGTACTGGCTTGGTTCGTGTCCTCTCCCTACTAGCATGGACAAGTATGGCTTAAGCCACACACACAGCAGCTTGGCAAACAAGGTCAGGATACACAGGACCTAAAATAGAAGTTCGGGTATTTGTGCGATCTCATCTATCTCGGTATAAAGAAATTGAGTAGCCAGGCACCAGACCTTCTGCGAACAGCTAACTTTCTGCAGGTGACAGTTCCTACTGACTGCAACCGTCCTCCTTCCCTGAACTGTGACTGTCTTAAAACCATGCCAGTTTCCATCAAGTTCAACAGCACATTTGTTTGCTTCCTGACATTAGTGTTCTCTGGGGAGTGTCTCTCTGTTCAGAAGCCGCATAGTAGATGAGTCATTTACACTTGACCTTTACTATTCTTTGTATGTGATGTCTTTTTTCCCTACTTCAAAGGCAGGGGATCTGATTATTTCATTGCCTGAGAAATGCTTGGTCACCACAGGCACTGTCCTTAGTAGCTGCGTGGGAGAATACATTGTGAAGTAAGTGATAAGTGGCACTTTATGGACAAGCTGGCCTTTACTGTGGGTTGCTCATTAGTAGGTTAATCATCTAAAGTGGTGGTAGGGCTTTAAACTGCATGCTCTAACTTGTGTATTTCTTGTGGACTTTTATGCATGTGGAATGCTCAGATAAGTAAGGTTTGGACACAGAGCATCACCTTTCAGCTAGGCAGAGTTGGAGGAATGGTACAGGCTTGAACTTGACCTGCCTCTAGAGCCACCTTGGACCTAAATGCCAGTTATGAATGGTTTCTTGGGAATTTGTGAGCATGCGTCAGTAGGAGAAGGAGGGTAAAATGGGATTCCAGAGCAGTCACATGCACGTGACCTTTTAGAAAATTCAGACCAAAGACCTATGCTGGACATTGAGTACTGGTTATGTATCCTAACAAAAACCCAACCCTCTCAAAAAAAAAACCACCCAAGAGGTGAGCCTGAAGTTGTTACTACAAACTAGCTTTTATAGCCCCTTTGAAATCATCAAAAGGACTTGGAGATGAACCACAAATAAGTTTAAAGTAGAAACTATTTATAACATTTAAAACATCTAGAAGAGAGATAAAATAGTGCTGCATCCATTTCCTGTCTCACCTCTGTGTATCTGCTATGTTGGTATTTTTATTTTATTTTCTAATAGATGGAAGCCTCCTGTGTCTCCTTTGATAGCTCTGTGCACATTTTTAATAGTAGAGAAGCATGCTGGTGCGAAGTCTCTGTGGAAGCCGTATTTTGATGTTTTACCCAAGACATACACTTGTCCTGTTTGTTTGGAGCATGAAGTAGTAAACCTGCTTCCTGAACCACTGAGAAAGAAGGCTCAGGAGCAGAGAGCGACAGTCCGTGAGTTGTACATGTCTTCCAAGGCTTTTTTTTCTTCTCTGCAGCCTTTGTTTGCTGAGAACACAGGAACTATTTTTAACTACAACGCTCTAGAGTGGGCTTGGTGCACTATTAATACCAGGACAATATACATGAAACATTCACAGAGGGAATGTTTTTCTCTTGAGCCAGATGTTTATGCATTGGCACCATATTTAGATTTGCTAAATCACAGTCCAAACGTTCAGGTAAGAAACTAAAAATAGGTCACTTAATTTCTTTTTTTGTGAATGCACTATCTCAATACATTGCATTAGGAGTGTCTGGAGGTCAGTGAGAGATTTGGCTGAGTACTCATGGTTCATATATACCCTGGAGCTTGTTGTTCAGCCCAGGGGCGTTGAATAAAGATGATTCAGATGTTTCAGTTTATGTAGCAAAGCAAAGGTACAGGGAGAGCCCACAATAACTGGATGAAATTTATGTCCGGGGTAGCTATTGGGAAGAGCCACTTGTAAATATAACGCGACCCTGCTCCCTGGAAAGGCTCAGCTCCTGAGACAAATCTCAAATTAGATGGTCCCTGTATTACTTCACCCGACTGAAGCTTCTGGGCAGCCCTAGGAAAGTGTGTAGAGCAGTTTCACCTTATGTCAGGGACGATGTGGAAACATAGAGCTGGGATAGCACAGAAGTGGCCAACTCTGCATGAAGCCATCTTTATTTGCGGATATGGGGCCTCTGTAATACATCTACACAATGGGTGCCACATCCTGCGGACTGAAGTTTTGATGTTTGTTCTTTGTACGAGTATTTGTAGAGTAATCCTGGTGTGGAATCCTCCAAATGGGTTGCCTTTTCAGACATCTGTAACACTCTGTGTTTTGTTCCAGTATTCAGTACTCTTGGGTTTTAATATTCAAGGTCTGATTCTTTTTTCACCCTGTCTTCCTGCCAAGAGTAAACCCTTTTATTTTTAACTTCTCCAAGGTAAAGGCCGCATTTAATGAGCAGACAAGAAGCTATGAAATTTGGACAAATTCACAGTGCAAAAAATACGAACAAGTATTTATCTGCTACGGGCCTCATGATAATCAGCGGCTGCTGCTAGAATATGGATTTGTTGCCGTTGATAACCCTCACAGCAGTGTTTATGTCTCATCAGGTTGGATTTATAGATTGTATTGACATTGAAATATACAATAGTAGAGAGCAGAGTGTCTGAGCGTATTAATGCTGTCTGTCTTCAACAGGAGATGTGGGTAAAAATGGGTAACTAAAGGATAGTGAAGAAGTTCACTCACTTGCATATATATATATACACACAATGCACAGTATGCACAATGCTTATTAAGGCGTTATGATTTGTTTCTTAGTACCATCAAAATTATTTGTATGTATTTCCAAGAAGTGGAATAGAGTTGGATACCACTTTGAACTGCATGGAATTTAAGGATTGGGGTTTTAAAATTGGAAGTGTTCTTTGATAACTTTTCCTATTGCAAAATTGCAGTTCTTACCAGCATGTATGTAGAGCTCATGCATGTAGATTGTACCTTGACTTCAGGACTTAAATCCTGATCCCCACAAGCTGAAGTTGCTCGGAGTGGTTCATAACTTCAGTTTGAGTCAGGATTTCCATTGTAGGGATACAATCCCTGAGATTGCTGATAGCTTTTGAGAAGTACATTTCTTATTATGTTAAAGTTCACCAAAATGTAGCAGGTTTTGGTCTTTGTCCTGTAGCTATTTGAAAAATACGGTTGAAATGTTTCAGAATCAAGGATTGTGGTTTCCTTTACATACCATTTATTTAAATATCTAAAATGTGTTTTTATGCAGATACTCTCCTCAGATATTTTCCACCACTGGACAAGCAGAGAAATGCAAAACTTTCCATTCTAAAGGATCATGATTTCTTAGAGTAGGTATCAGGAGTTTTTTGTTCTTCCATGAGCTTTCTTTTCAGTTTTTCTGGGAGTCAAATCTTTCTTCTAGTATCGAAATCCGGCATAAAACAATTACTTGTTTTTTTAACAAACTGATTTGCTTGCTGTTTATGAGAGAATGTAGAAGTGGTAAACACCAATATCAAAACCTGAGATAGTTTCAAGGTCCAGGCTGTCTCCTAGCTGTGGATAGCAGCAGAGTAAGGGGAGTCAAGGAATCCTCTAGTTCCAAAGACCGTATCTTCCCTTGCTGACGCTTGTCAGGAAGAAAGCTATCATGCCGGAAAAGATTACCTGTACTTTCTGCATCTCATCACTTCTGACTTTTTAGAAACCTGACCTTTGGATGGGATGGACCGTCTTGGAGACTCCTCACAGCCCTCAAGTTGTTAAGTCTTGGAGCAGATGAATTGTAAGTTTTGAAAATTTAGACAATGCTCATGTGCCATTTTCCTTTATTTGCTCTTTGCTGACTGTGTGTGAGATACTGGAACAATTATTTTGGATCTCCTGTGTCAATCTCCTTGACTCCAGGTGAGAATTTGAAAGAAGAAAGGCAGGGAACACTAGATAAAGTCATTGCATATTTGCTGCTTTGGTCTTTTGCTTTCTTGTATTAAGCAGTAGACACACCCCATTGTTTTCCCTTTCTATTTTGAGAACCAGATATTACTTTAAGGTTCTGACTCCAGGCTTTTTTCCTGTTGGTTTGATGAGGCTTTTAAATGCTATTGAGTTTGCTTGATTTCTTTAAAGCATGTGTTCCACAGGCCGATTCTGGAATTCTAGGGCCAAAAAAGTCACTGAAATTAATCTCCAGTGACTGTCAGCACAGTTTTGATCATTTGTTCCAAATGGCAAATTTACCTCAAACAGCATTAATAGAAAATGATTACCTGGGCTTTGCTTGCAATAGTAAATTTAAAAAAAAAAAAGTTTTCTTTTGTTGGAAGCTGTTTGTGCTTTGAAGATTCATTGCCGAGTGGAAGAAGTTGTTTATAAGAACTAAATATAAATCCCTGTAGTACTGGTTTCAAGCCTGTGAAATGTGTCAGTGTGTGATGTGAAGTTTAGCAGAAGCCATGCTAAGAAGTTCTCAGCGAATGGCTTTTGCTCCTCACTGATGCCGCTGAAGTTGGTGGCAGCGTGGCAGAGCAGTAAAGACCAGAAGCACTGATCCAAGTGCAGACTGTGGCTTTGGCTGAAAGGGTGGGGGTGGAGGGTTGGAAGCGCTGCTCCAGACCATTGAATCTCTTCTCTTTTGCTTGCCTTATCAGTCTCATATCTGAATGCTGTGTGCCTTTTTTATGTATGCTGACCCTACTTGCTTTATGCCAACGATGTTATTCTTAGCATAACCATATGTTTATCGTTCAGTTCGGGAATACAGCAAAGGGTTGTATGTTGTTCAAACATTTTTGTTCTAGTGCTTTCTGGAAGAGAACGCTGCTTGGTGATGTAATTTCAGCCAGAAACGAACAGCAGACTTTGAATGTAACAGCAAAAATATGCCATTTTTTAATAAAGGAGACACAGCACACCCTTCTCCAGGTAATTTGACTGGAAGAATAAGGCAGCCCAGATTCCATTCTCTCCTAGCATAAATGTACAGCAGTGTAATTTTCTGGGATGAGAGGAGAGTGAGGGAGGGAATTGACTGTACTGGGGTGGTGTAGGATTTGTTTCTAGGGTGATTGAAAGCATGGAATTACTCAGCAGAATTTGTGGCTGCAGTGAAGAAAGGAGCCATGTTACGAAGCTTATACAAAGCCCTGTAAACAAGTGAAAAGTGTTTAACCTTTCTCTGCTTACAGTATCAACGTGTTTGTTGAGGTTACCTCTTAAAAGAAAATGCAGGCTTGTATGAGGTGGGCACATAACATGTTGCAGACCTGTCGCGAGTGCCTCGTTGCAGAAAGTGAGGGCTGTGTTCATTAAAGCCAGTCAAGCCAAATGAGCTACCCTTGTCAGCCAGTCTCCTTGTGAGGGAGGTCTGTGCTCTTAGAAAAACAATCTCTGCTTCCTTTCTGAATTTTGGCAAACAGCATGTGTACTTAATGTCAAGTTGGATAGCTATCATGGAAAAGGGTTATTAAAACCACACTTTTGCAAAGGAAACACATACATGCACACAGTATGAGGTGAACCTGGTCTTGAGTATGAGGTGAATCTGGTCTTGAGCAACATCTGGAGGATAGTATGGATTTAGGAGCTTGACGCCAGGTAAACATTTGCCTTCCCTTCCTCTCCTTGTTTTTGATCTGCTTCCTGTCCATGTGATGATTTTTTTCCATTTTTAAATTTTTTTCTTTTACAGTTACAGTTTCTCTTGTGGAAGATTAAAAAAAATAGTGTATTTTGACATAGTTCATGGAATCACTACCACAGATGAGCTTTCCACAAATTTTATGTTCATGTCCTATATTAAATAATCTGTATTTTTAGTAATTTAACCCCATCTATATAAACTTCAGATTTCGCAGTTGAAGAGGAGCAAGGAGAACCTCAAAAACCACCTGGCTTTGGTAGAAGCACTACGCTTGGAAGATCTGAAAATACTACAAAAGTCAGCTGAGATTCTTTGCAACTTGAATATGGCAACAACTTGACCCATGTGGAGCTGTGATAGCTGTGGCTGATAGGAGCTTATTTGCCACACATGTGCCTTGCTCAACTGTTTTAATGGACCTGAGCAGCAAAGAATGGTGTAAAAAGTTATCAGAATATGCCTAGTTTTGTTTACAGGGTCACACAGGACCCAGAGTCTTATTTAGTTCTTTGCTGACCTTCTTCAGTAATAGCCCAAATGCAAGGGGGGGGCACAAGTGGCTTTCGTCACATCTCATTGAAATCATGGCTGCTGTGAGCAAAACAGCTTCGGGGCTGGTTTGAGCAGCCCCAGAACGGTGGGCTCCAGTAGTCCTAGACTTTACAGCTGCCTGCGTGGCTAAAGCGTGGATCATAGGGTCGAGCAGTTACTGCTCAGCATGTATTTTAGCTCTGGCACTTGGCAGAGAGGAAGAGGACAGAGCCACTTACGTTTGCCCCGTGCTGATCCTTTACTTTTTCCTGTAGATCTATACATGTCCCCAAGACCTAGCAGTTCCTGTAGTGCCTGTTCATTGCTGAAGTAGATGTGGACTGGAGCACAGACCAGCCCTGTCGTGACCAATTCCAAATCATTCCCTTCGCAGTTTCAGCCCAAGGGTTTCTTGAACGTAGGGAGGTGTGAATTTCCCTCCTTTACTCTGAGAGCTCCCTTCAGCCTCACTGGTTCGTGTTCTGACTCTTCCTGCTGGGAATGAGAGCTGAAAGGATGGACCGCTTTGAACTCTCTTGTTTGGAAGACCACCCAGGCAGTTCATTCTGTTTCCATTCAGTTCTGGTGATCCCACTGAGAAATGTTCCTCTCCTGTCTACAAGGGGGTACTCTCATGAGCTGCCTTTCAGTATTAGCTCTACCTAGGTAGAGAGCTTGAGCTCGCTGTGTAGTTTAGAGAAGAGAGAGGCTTCTTCAAAGGGCGTTTCAGGGCAGGACCCTTATGTAAGCTGCATGAACTTCATTTATAATTGTGGCTGTGTGGTGATTGTTTTCCATTCTGTGAGGAATCAGATTTCATACAATTTTTCATTACTATTTATAGCATTTTTAAGAACTGTGTTTTTGAAGATTGTGTAGTGTTAATTTTTGTAAATATATTTGTTCATTTTATACAGGACCTCTCTATTTTTGAAATAAATGAAATTGTATACAGCAGTAAAGGTATTCTACTAATTATATAGTTTAAAGAAAAAATGCAACAAGTGAAATCTATGAAGTATTCAAGCTCAAATACACTTTCAGACAGTCTTTGGTGCCTTGTGAACAAGAATGCTACTGTGTAAACTTGTTTGGATTTGAGGATTCCAGGGGTTTTCCCTGCTTTTTTGCTTTTTTTCATAGGTCTATTTGGGACAGGAAATAATCTTGATACCTGGAGCTCTGAGAGGGGCCTTTGCTTCTAGAAGGATATGTTGGTTTAGGTTTTGAAGACTGGAGGAACTGAGAAGAGTAATTGTTTGCTGTTACTCAGTTTCCAAAAACAAAAGCTCTTGGTTTTTAGGTGCTGTCTTCATAACCTCTTCTAGGACTAGGAAATTCTGAAAATAAGCTATTTCTTCCTTGTTCAATGCACTGAGACTTTGTACTCTCAGGCTTTCATATGCACATCTGGACATGTGGCAGTGTGTGGTTACTTTACATTTCACAGCAGGGGGCAGGGTGAATGGGTTTGGAAAGGAAGTGAAGTGTTTTCTGGAGCTAGAGTGGTTTTAAACATCCTCTAGGTCAACTTAATTTCGTATTTGCCTAAACTGTGGTTTTAACCCCTGCAAGTCGCTTGGCACCATGTTATGTACTCTGGTACTTCTGAAGTATCTCCTGGGATGAGATGACTGTCTGGATCTGGGAATGCAATCTCTGCTAATCTCACCGAGGGCAATTCTCAGCAGCTCGCATGAGGGTCGTTCTGTACCACTGAACCTGGCTACAGCAGAGATAGGGGAGCTGAGACCCTCACCCTGTGATGTTGCCCGTTCATTTTGATTAGGTCTGCAGAAAGGTCTACGGAAGTCATGAATGAGATGAAGAGGGTGGATGGTGACTGAGCATTCGCAGTGCAAGAAGTAAGGGCTTTCAAGGGAAGCCTGAATATGTCAGATTCAAAACAATGTGGTAACAAATCTGCTGACATTAAGAAGGAATACGGATACAAAGGCAGACGTGGGTGCAGAGCGTGTGTACATGGAAGACAGTTACCAGCCAGACAAACAACTTTGGTCTTTCGAAGTCCCCAGATCGCAAAAGGCTTGAAGGCTGGGAGGTTATTGATGGTACGCGTTGTGTATGCTTGACCTGTGCTTGCTCTTTTAAGGTGATGGTGGATGCTGTGGGTGACATGGTGCTGGGCTAGAGGAAACATTGTTTTGAACATGTCTTACAGTTTTGATGATTATAGTTGAACTGCTTGACCTCTTACTTTCTTTTAATAAAAACTTTTTCATTGTCTAAGAACAGATGTGTTCCTCATTTTATGATTTTATAGCAAGATGGTACCGTGGTTAAAGAAGATAAGGATGTTTGATGGATTTTTTTCTTTTTTTTTTTTTTTCCTTAAGATGGCTATTTTAAGAACAACTCCTGTGCGATGCATCTTGCAATATGAATACTACTATGGCAGAAATTTATTTGCTTCAGTATTGCACTGCAGACTACACATTTATACCAGCTGGTTTGAATACAGGCTCTACTTCTGTAATTCCTACACTCCCTGGAGCATGTGTAGGAAGGGGATCTGGCAGTGCAGCGGAGTAGGCAGTCTTGAATTGCCTGTCTGTCTGTTGTGTGTGAGCACAGCAGTAAGCCCCCAGCTTTACCTTAAGCGCAGTAGCAAGTGTTCTGAATAGAGCCTTGTGTGTCTAATGTCAAAGGCAAAATAAACTACAGAACTGGAAGTTTTGTAACACACATCAATAGCAATGGATTTTTAACAGGAATAAACCAGCGTAACGCAGGTCATGATTCAGCATTTATGTGTATATATGCCTCATCAGCAAAAGCTTTAATACTTTTTTGAATGAAACCTAAACTATGTGCAAGACAGGGTATGCTAAGCTGAGCTAAAAGCTAGGGTGCCTGAGGAATTAACTGCACTGGGAGTGCTCTCTAGCTGTCTTACAGAACACTAAATCAGGCTTTCAAAGAGTGAAGATGCTTCCTCTCAGCCTCTACTTTAACTAGAGCCCCTTTGAGCTGCAAACATCTTAATCACTTCGCTTTAGTGACATGCTGTTAACATTTGGCTCTGGCTCTCTGTTAGTCTAAGAAGCGATTTAGCCATGACCTTAGTGTGGAAAGACTGCATTTCCCTCTTTGTATAAATTTTCTTTCAGATCGTATCTGCAAATCTCAGCAACAGTAGCAACAAACCCCAGCTTTTTACTATTAGCAATACAAACCTTGTATAGATGATGGCAGTGAGCTGGATTCTCTTCCAGCTTGTGCAGTATTACTCAGAGAGCTGAAGTGAGAATGCATTCTGTGACTGCAGTGAAGACACTGGGTTTGGGTAGGTGTAATGAGGGAACCTTTATTTCTTCTGATAACTGTGTGAGACAGAAATAGCACAGCTTGTTTTTTTTTTTTTTTTCTTTTTTTTGGGAGGAGGGAGTTGATTTAGTGCAGTCTGAGTCACTGAAAAATGATAAACATGAAACCTCACAACAGTATCTTTCCTGTGTCAATTTATGTAAATACAGCATGGATTTTCTTTGATCTTCTGCAGAGAGTGGCTTCTAGTTTACAGTTTTCTTCAGCTGTAATGTGTGGAGATCATCCATCATTGCTAAGTGCCTTCCAACCTGTCTGTTTCAGGACAAGATAAGGGAGTATCTACTCTCATACCCTGATAATTAAAGCTTTTAGGTACGCTATGAAAACATTTCAAAGATGACATTCCCAAAGAAAGAGCTCTTAAAAATGATGTCTCCCAGGATATATAGCCCGTCCTCACCCAGAAGGTAAAGAATACCCCTGTAAAAATGCCACACTTCAGCATAATTTGAAATGTTTGTTTGCACTCGGTGCATCTGTGACTACAGAGATGAAGATAATGAACTCTAGGACAGAGGGAAGTTGTCCCCCCCAAAATTTATGGGTTGCTTTACACAATAAATATGAACTAAAGTTGTTAAAAGATTTACAATTTTTCCCTCAGTTTGGACTAGTGGTTGGTTTTGAACCATGTGAAATTCATGATTTTCATAATTTCAGCACAAAAGCAGGGAAGCCACAGCTCAGTGACTGAATTCAACTAGAAGACCTTGATTTTGTTCCTGTCTGTAGCAATGCTTAGGTGGTATCAGTCAGTTGCAGTTTGGAGTGAAAAGAATAAAATACTTTTCCAATTCATTCTACTGAATATTTTAGTGGATAGCTATCATTCCAAAATTAAGTTTTAGAAAGTACTGCAATGAGCTATATTCAGTGGGAAAGCAAAGATACTCAGTGAAGCCCAAACTAAACCGTGTAAAACTAGTGTAAAACTCATGCAGTCTCTGTGGTGTCCACTAGATGATGCAACTGTACTACAGAGAAACAAGAAATTACAGTATATCCACAAGCAATTGTCATCCTATTTACTGTATTATATTTTTAATAGTAAAAATTGTTGTCTTCAATGATGCACCGTGGTTGGTATTAGATAAACAATCGAAAATGTAGTTTTCTTTTGGCTGGTTTCAAGTGAAATGTGAAGTTTTGTAATCTTTTATCTTCTCTCAGTTTTATGGTATTTTAACTTTGTTGGAGTTGCTCCTCTCTCAAGTTGATACTTGTCATTCTTCCCTGAAACTATCACCGGAGACATAACTAATGGTTCAAATCATCTTTGTTACGTTAACTTAACCCTATGCCATGGAGAACTGTCTGCTCATGTGTTTTTTCTTCAGTAATTAAGGGCCAGATTCATCTTTAGCACAGCTCTCTTTCAATAATGTCCTTTGATGTAGCTGACTGAACTCCAGTTGAAACATTTCCTCGGTGTAGGGCAGTTTTGTGGACTCCGCTTGTGTCCGTTCTCCAGTATCTGACAGTGATAAGCTGATGTTAGATCCTTTCGTTCGCTGGGGGTTTCTTCACTGCCTGTTTTCATGACTTGTGTCTGCTTGTTACTTTTGGTGTGTGCTTGTTGCCTTGCTCAGTTTCCTAGGGGCTTCTGAAAGAGCCAGCCTGTGCTACTCTGCATGTCCTTAAAGCCCCTTCAGATTATCCTGATTGCCCTGTAGCTAAAAAGAGGAGAAGTGGAGGGATCTGCTGCTTGCCAAGCTACTGTTTTCTCCTGAAGTCCTCCCTCCTGTTCCTTGGCTCTTTTCCCCTGCCTCCAATACTGGACCGTACTGTCACATGCCAATCTTGCTAGCACTCGAGTGGACTGGGCTCTGGTACCACCCTGTGCATGACAGGAGACAGGTATTTGCAGGTTTTCCTCTTTACATACACCTGTACTTGTTCCAAGTGGGGCAAGGCCAGCTGTGCCCAGTGCTTTGCCTCTCCCCTAGGATGCTAGAGATGGGCTGCTGAAATTGCCAGATGAGCACTGTATCCCTTGCAGACACATCCAGCAGGCACTGGATGTGCTATTTTAGTAGCTCCCTCCTGCTGGGGCTGCTCTGGAGGGAGCTGGCAGTGGCAGTCTGGCTCTTTTGACCCTTGAAAGCCAATGATGACTATGGAGAGGACAGAGGGACATTCTCAGCATGAGGCTGGTGCCATGCCTGTCTGTACCCCCCTGCCTGGGCCAGCATCCAGAGCCTGTATCTCTAGCTGTAAGAAGCCAGCCCTCCCTGCAGCAAGGGAGTGCCAGTGAATTTATGTATCTTTCCCACGAGATGAACTTTGCATCGAGAGAGATGCTTTTGTGTGGGTGGGCTGACCTGCAGAGGATGTTGGCAAGAGATCAGAAGGGACCATGCCACCCCAAGATGACTCACGCTGCTCTGAACTGTTTCTGATGAGTACTTAGACGCCGGGCTTGGGCTAGCCAGTCCCTGGCTCAGGAGTGGGGAAACATCGTGCACGTCATGGGAGACTCCTAAGTGCCTGCTGGGACCGCGGTGTGGGCTGGGCTGTGGAGGTGCAAGGGGAAGGGTGGGCTAGGACAGGAGGGGCAGGGTGGTCCTGCTGGAGAGGGGATGTTCTGTACACTAATAAAGAGCACACACTCCTGTTCGGCTTTGCCCTGCCTGTAAGTTCATGTAGATACCTGGGCAGTCCTGCTGCTCAGTCAGAAATGGTGTGGAGGACAGGGCAGCCATTTCTGTGCCGACTGGGAATGTGATGGGAAGGTGAGAGGGGTAAATACACAGCCTGGGAGTGTAATCCTCAGAAAATCATGTAGCCTCAGGCAAGTATGTGTGTGTGTGCCTGCGTGTGGCATGCTGTGGCTAGCCAGCGCTATCCCTCCTTCCCGGGAGCAGGGCTGCTGGATTTACTTGGCTGTGGAACCTTGGTTTGGCATGTTTTCTGCAGTGTTAGAGCGGGGGCCCTAGGCTGAAGGACAGGGGAGAAATAACGCTGCTTGACCCAGAGCCGCTGTGGTAGAGGGAACCTTTTGCCATCCCGGTGTGTCGCTGCTGCACGCTGTTGTGCACAGGCGGAGATGGGCATGGAGCATTCCGTGTTGCCGGGTGGGAAATTGTGCATGCCAGGCTACTGGTACGGCAGTGTAATTGTTCTCTCTGTCATGAGGCAACATGCAGCGCCTCGCCACCATCAACGCCACTTGTGGCTTTGCCCTGCTGTACGGGGTAGGATTTGGAGGATGTGAGCTGCCCTGGCTGGGGTGCTCTTGGGTGTGGAGCTGTCTGGCGTGGTAGGGAATGTGTGTTGGAGGAAACAGAAAGCAACGACCAGTCCTCAGATTTCCTCTGGTGTTTTGAATGGGGTGCTCTCATGATGACCCTCTTGCGTATGCTCCAAGGCTAAGACACTGTTGGTGGTCAGAGAGCTGGTCTTTGAGTGTGCAGCAAACAGCATTCACAAAGGCAGTGCAGGAACGGCCTTTGAGACTGCCCTTTTTTTGTTGTATTTGATGGAAATTGGCTAATGTGTTCAGAAAATGCAGGAGAGAGGAAGGGCAGAGTATCATATTCAGAGAAACAGAGATTTGTTTTCTCATGCATCCAGGCTAAAATCACAGCAGATAATTGGAAATTTTGAACGCAACCTTGAGTATAACTCGGTGCGAGGCAATGATGTGTGCTTGTATTCTTCCGAAGAATTCCCTGCCTATGGGAATGGCCATTCCCATTTTAGATACAGGTGGAGAACCATTTATACTTGGCACGAGAAGCACAGCAGATCAGTCTGGTCTGAACCTTGGGAGACTTAATGTTTGCTCTGTCCCTGACGGCTTCTAGGAGAAAGATCAGTTCATCCCATGTCAATTTTATGCTGATTTAATTACACTTGGCTCGGAGTTACACCTTGCCTTTGATATCTAGCCTCAGGGCTTCATTAGGCAGAGTTGTGGTCCAAAGCTTGCTGACAGAAATGAGTTGGTTTATGTGGGTTCAAGCTTAATTTTCAATTTTTTATTCAAGACCAGTACAAAATGCATTGCAATTATAGGGGAGTTACTGCAGCGTGGTAGGAGGATCAGAGAGCTTGAATCCTCTTCCAGCCTACTCTTTGCGCTGGAAGCACCGGGGTGTAGGGTGACCTCTTGCACCAGGGGAAAGCTGAGTGTGTGTATGTGAGGAAAGCTCAAATTCCCCTCTGTGCGGGGTGGCTGAATGGGGCAAGAGGTGGTCAGGTACGGCAGCACTCAGTCTATCGGCAGACATATGTCCCGGCCTTGGCTCTCTTGGAGCATGTTCTGCTGGAGTTGTGACTGGGCTAATGTCCTGCAGTGTGGGTGGAAGTCCTGTGGTCACAGGGTTTGCACCTCTTCAATATACTCACTCTCGAGGTAGCTCTCAACCTCCTCCGGTGCAAGCACGGAGGCAAAGCCATAGAGGGACAGCACCTGGCACAGCTAAGTGCAGTGGCTAGGCTGCCATATGCCAGATTTATTACTGAAAGGGTTGTTGTTCAGGTGGAAAAAGCAGAATTTGGTTCTTACTTTGGGACTTCCAGAAGCCAGAGAGCTCCTTTGGTACAGCGGTGACTGGATTGTGCCTGACCAGCCACATCTGTGCAGCGCAGCAAAGGTGTTTTATGTCTGACGAGACCTGCACACGCTGCTCTTCATGTACGTGTGCCAGGCAATCAATCTGCCCCCGTGCACAGTCTGATACACGTCACCTGTGCATGCTCTGGCCACCTGGGCCTTATAAATAAAGCCACATCTGCACAATAAAGCCACCACGTTCGTGCTTGTGGGGCTTGAGGGCTTGTTTACCCCTCCCTGAGAATAATCAGGGAGCCTGAGGCAGGAGTCCTTTCTTGAAGTCTGAAGGAATATCCCTGCTGAAGTTTTCAGCTGTAACATCAAAAGTAGGTAGAAATTCATATCACAGCTTTGGTTATTTTTATTAACATATTTTTCAAAATTCTTGGGAGAATGATCTGATGCGGTTAAACGCTCCCCCTCACATTAAAAAAAAAAAAAGCAGCAGCACTGGAAAAACAATGGGTTAAGCATTCCTAATTTCAAAATAAAATGTTTTTATTAACGAAAATGTGCAGAGAATTGTGAAACAAAGAAACTCCAGACCATTGCAAAATGAAACAACATGAAAAATGTTCTAAATATGTACCCACATTCTTTCGAGTTTCCCCCTCTGCTTTCCCCACTGGTTGAAGATGAAAGTAAGATTTGAATCTAAGTCAATAATAAGATGCGACTGTTGAATGCCAAGTAGGGGAGAAAATGTGAGCATTACTTGGATAATTCAGAAAACAGCTGCTGCAGCTACGCAGCGTGGTACTAGTTAGAAAGAGGTGCTACTCCCCTTGGGAGGAAGAGGCCGATTTCTGGTAACTTGGTGTCCTAGGGGCAACAGACAGCACGGTTGTGAGGCAGAGATCAAGGTGGGGATAACTGAGGGTTTGGGCTTTGGGGTCTCTGTGCCACTCTTACTCCCTCCTAAACACTTACCTGCCTCTAGTGGGGTGTAGAGTTAGAGATGATGCGGCGGGCAGATATAATGCAAGGACCGGAGACAAATACTCTTTACAGTCTTAGGTAGTACATGTAGAGCTAAATGGACCACAATCCTGTGTTTAACAGGAGAAAAGATCAAAAGAGGACTAATAGTCAGTTACTGAAATAATTCTTCAAACACCTCTTCGAGTCATATAGATTGAGCTATTTTTAGCTGTCTCAAAGCTCTCCGTGACTGATAAATATTTAAAAAAATATGGTATATGCTGGTTGTTACTGGTTGCAGGTTGCAGCTTCTACGTAAATCAAGTGCCCCTGACAGAAAGCTCCAGTGTACACCCTCTTTGCACTCTGACCACTCCAATATTAGAGAATCATTCTTTCCATTAGCGCACTTGTATTATGAAGAATGATGCGGAACAGAGGTACTAGCAACTCCTCCTTTGTTTATAGCTAGAAAATATCTGACTGCTTGAAAGAACATGAAAACGAGTTTTGTCTTCCTTTCCTATTACTGTCAAACAGACTTCACCTCCGCGCTCAACATCACATGGAATTTGTCACTGGCAGGAAGCGTAAATCCTACCTTGTGAATATATAACTTACAGTCACTTCAGAGGGAGAAAAAAAATCCTTTCATCATGTTCAGTTTTCTTCACTGTTTTATTTCACTTAAAACATCACTCACTACCAAATGGTATTTGTCAGTAGTAATTGGTGAATGCTGGAGGCGGTTTTCAAGGCTGTCTGAATGGAAAATCTCAAAGCAGTTGTCTGCACTGAAAGAAAATATTACATTTGATCTTTTTATGATTCTTGCAGACATGATGTATGTCTGCATTCCTTAGCTTGAAGAATTCTCTGTGTTTGGGTTTCTGTTCCTTTAAATGGCAGGAAGTAACACTTCACTCCTATTTTGCAGTATTGTCTGAGAATTAACCACAACATAATGGTAATGTACATTTTTTTAATGCTTTACAGAGATTCATTTTTATTAGCCATTTATTGTGGTTTTGCTTGTTGGCAAGATTCAGATCCTCTGAATGATAACTGTGGCTATTGCATTTCATCTGCGTTTGTATTTAGACGTGTATTTCTTCTGATGTCTTCTCTCTAAATAATGTCTCCCTCAAAGATTGCCTTGCAATAAATCAGCTTTCCCCTAATGCAATTGTACAAATGTATTATTGCTCTTGTCACCTCTGCCCCTGCGCTTTTTGGTCATCAAGACAAAGTATAGATAGCATGTTACATTAACACCATGGTTCAAGTCTGCAGAGCTGGGATGTTCCTAGTGCCAAGTGAAACCCAATACCAGGGAGCGGAAGATTCAACAGCAGGTGTATAGTAACTCTCAGAGCCCCTAACAGCCTCAAACACTGCTTAGAAATGCCACTGCTGGGCTCCTCATCGTTTTAAAATCTAATGGCATGTAAAGTGTAACTGATTCCCACCTTTTGATAATTATAACTTTAGTTTTATACATAACAAAATGCCCTCTGGGGGATTCTTTTACCTCCAGTGTTGGTGATGGCTAACTCTGCAGCATGCCAACAGTCTGGTAGCGCAGATCACACATGTAAAATGTCCCTGTGCCCCAGCGGTGAGCACGGTAAAAGAGAGCTCTTCCAGCCACCTGAAGCACAGCAGTGACTCGGTGGTACAATGATGTTCTCAACAGAAAAGAGAAAAAAGAGACGAGGGAGCATGTGTCTTTCCACGGGATGATGGTCCAGTGCAGGACAGCTGCCTGGCTCCTTTCTGCTGCTCCCAGCCCGTTGAGGGAAACCCCTCAGTGCCCTGGCACCTGACAGGGATGACTTCTCCCTTCTTCCTGTGACGAAACACCACTCGGTTGGCCTTTGCTGTCCAGGTCTGCGTGACAGGCAAGGCTCTGCTCTTCTGCCATCTCCTGCTGGCTGCTGGACCAGAGAAAATTAGCACTGTTTGGAGGTCTTTCTAGAAAAGGCAAAATTGCTGAAAACGTCTTCAGAGAGCACCTTTACCATCGCCTAAGGGCCTGCATCTGCCTCTCCCTGCTGTCATAAGGCTGGCGTGAAAATGCCAAGACTACATTAAAAAAAAATGTGCTGATTTTTAGTAGTGTTTTACTTGCCTTCTAGTTTCCAGCTGTGCTAAACTCAAATTTTCTTTACGATGATTAGAAGAAACAAAGAATGATTCTTCCATGCAGACTAGAAGCTTGATTCCACAAACAGAGTCTTTGAGCTCTGCAACAAGCAGAGGCTGTGGGCAGCTCTTGGTTATAGAGCTGATATCTTGGTTATATCACCAGAAACGAATGACATGCTAAAATCCTGGCTGTCTCCTGCAAGAAAACTGTGCTATGTGGCTTGGGTTGCTACAGTTGAACAAAAAGCTGTCATTCATATAGATGATGCTCTGAGAAACAGTGCTGATGGTGGAATGGGTGTGTGTGTACAATATATACACAAACACATGCATATACATACAATTTCCTTTTAAATGTCAACACACCCTTCAAAACATGGTATAATCCCATGGGAGAGAAATGACAGTTTATTTGCAAACAGTGCTGTGTTTGTTTTATTTTGTACCAGAAATGGATTAGGTCATTTTCCCTCCATGAGGGACTGCGGGTTATGCACTGAGTCATTGTGGGACTAGTGGCCAGAGAGGTCAGGTAAGGCTTGTGTGGTTGCAGCTGGAGACCTGATCAGCTAAATTAGGTGTTTGGGGACCTACAGCGGCCTCTCTTGGGGTGCCTGCAGGGTATGCAGTGGGCTGCAAGTGGGCAGAGTCAGCTCATAGGTTGGGAGAGGGGAGCGAAGGCACTAACTGACGTTGTGGCTGCTCCCCAAAGCATTAGAAAGGCTGCTGGGGGCTTTGGGGGTGTGGGGTGTCACCCTGCAGCCACACTGCCTCTGCCCGCAGACCTGCAGCCACTCCCTGCGGTGCTGCTACCCCGATTCCCCACGCCGCAGACCAAAACTTGGGACCTAGGCTGCTCCAACGCCAGCGCGGCTGTTCCCCCGGCGTGGTGGGGCTCCGACTCCTGCAAATGGCTGATGCAGACCCGTGGGAAATGAATTTTGTTAATTTTGCTGCCTGTGGAGTAACTCGGTCTTAGTGCAGTGCATTACTTGGTGTTTTCTCTTTCTTGTTTGTCTGCGATCAAAGCTCACTCTCTCCTGTGTGCAGGGATGTGCTCCCACTCTCGTTGGGCAGACTTCAATACGAAATACCATTTTTTTGCAGCCTGTGACTTGAGCTATTTAGCCACATCTGCTGTGGCTCTGACAATTGTCACTTTTCCACAGTTCCCAAATTAATGCCACAACAGAGATTCCTAAGCCAATAATATAATTAGTTAACAAAACTATGCAAGATGGTGAGCAAAATTAAAGACAAGCTGCAACAGTCTTCTATCCCCAAAAGTTTTGTGGGCCTTATTTAATTATTGTCCATAGCCAGTTACTGTTGTTTTCTTGTAAATCTTGTGTGAGAGTATTCAGGAATGTTTTGCTTTATTTTTGTCATCAATCAGCAGAATAATAAATGCACAAAGAACCCTTCATTTTTCTCCTCTCTGTTGACGCATGGAGTGGAGGACTCAATGAGGTGCATGAGAAATGATCAGTCTTTTATGAAATAGTGACTGTCAAATGTTTTCGCCAGAAGGAGAGGGTGTGATGCCAGACCCAGCAGAATAGCTCTGCCTTATGTCACTGGAGTTCTTACTTCATGCACAGTATGTGCGGGGCCCTGTGGTCAGTGAAAAGGCGTGAGGAACCACAGAGGCCCACGGAGATGTTAGAGCATCCTTCAGACACAGAAGAGTGCAGCAGCGGTGGATCCAAATAAGGGCTCTGGGTCTAAAATCTGAAGGTTTTGTGGTGTTTCAAGTCAGTCTGGATTTGGTAGTCTGGATCCATCTCTAGATGACAGCCTGGGAACAGCCTTGTGCCAATGAACCTGGCAGTGCTGAAAGGTGCATCCTAGTGTGCCAGAGGTGGGAGGAACAGAGAAAGAGAGAAAGGGATGAATGGAGAAAGAGAGAAAGAGAGAAAGGGAGAAAGGGAGGAATGGAGGAAGGGAGGAAGGGAGGAAGGGAGGAAGGAAGGAAGGAAGGAAGGAAGGAAGGAAGGAAGGAAGGAAGGAAGGAAGAAAGGAAGGAAGG
>Ga0065711_1005169_pt1 | contig 21109 bp, 20 predicted proteins | sample Hoacrofraction12_FD_59098 | JGI IMG/M metagenome (GOLD analysis project Ga0065711, IMG submission 59098) | Hoatzin crop microbial communities from Cojedes, Venezuela - Epithelial fraction 12 v2 (version 2) | ecosystem: Host-associated > Birds > Digestive system > Esophagus > Crop | place...
AAAAAAAAAAAAAAAAAGAAATTGAACATGGACTTTGCTGCCCAAACAGTCCATCATACCTTCCCATTCATCCTGTAGGGGCTACAGGACCATATTTTGTACCAACATTCAGCAGACACTAAGCTGGTGAAATCAGTATGCTGCGAGATACCACATGAATCAGAAAATACAGAGTAAGACAGACCTCTTGTGAGCTACCAAGAGCATATTAAAGGCAAATTATCCGAATGGAAAGAATCATATAAGGTGACCTGAGCATAGGGATTGACTGTATATTGTTATTTTGATAGCACCATCTGAAGAAAGCCTGTGATGGAGAACTCTGCTGGCGATACTGCTATTTAAAACAGTAACAAAAGCTGGTTGCACAGAGTTCCAGAAGAGACACACAAGATGAAGGTGCTGATAACAAATGATGTAATCCAATAGGGATAGAGACAGGTACTTTACAGCTTGACTGCTCAGTAAAGAAATCTCCCATGTTACTGCGCACAATTCCATGAGAATGCCAGCTCAGCGTTTGGTGACAGAAACACGAACCAAATACAAAGGACAGCCCACAAAAATTCCAGTGGCATTAGCAAAGGAGTGAAAGGAAAGAACACACCGTGTCACTGCGCAGATTCAAGCATTCCTGCATCCTGCACAGCCTGCGCTGCTCTGCTTCCATTCCTGACAAGGACACGGATATTGCACAACTCGAAAAAACGCGGGAAAGGGCAACGAGCTTGTTTAAATGCAGGGAACACGGGGGAGGGTTTGACCAACTCAGTTTAGGACTCCCCAGCCTTAAAGATGGAACCAGGATTACAGGAGAGGTCCACAAGATCATGAAGTCATGGAGAAACTGCCCATAAGTGACCAGCATTATTCAGCCTTGACGCTACCCTCAAAAACAACTCCTGGCATTTACTCCAGCGTCTGTTCAGACACCTTTGCACTACACCAGCACCAACAAATGACATCAACAGAGGCATCACAGTCACTGAAAGTTCATGTTCTTGAGTCAAGCCCTGTATTTTCAATCAACACAGCAATTATTATGCTTCACTGCAGCCTGCCACGCTGCTAGGACGCAGCTTTCAGAACATCCCCGGAATGGATCCATTTACCTGCACTCCCACAGTTTTGATTGGTAACAAGAAGGCATTCAGTGAATGTAGGCTTGTAATCTGCATCAGCTTCTCCTGGTCTTCTTCACTTGTACATGCTTTGACCCTTTGCAGCAAAGTATGTGGCTGTGCAATGATGCAGAAAAGTAGTTTTTAAATAAAGCCCTCAAGCACACAAACAGAACTCAAAATGCAAATAAAATTATTATAAGTAGCTGACTGCTTAAATTTAGTCCACATTTACCCAATGGAACTACTTACAAAATACCTTTAATTTAACAACTAAATTTTAGCAAAAGCAGATTCGACTGGACTGCATGTAGTTTAAGCTGACGCTCTCCAAGGCCACAGGTGAAGCTCTTTTCCCACGCGCACTCCCTCTTTCAAAAAGCTGTACTTTTCATCCTTGTTATTTCAGACACAGAACAAAGCATAACCTCTTCTGCTACACTGCAATTCAACAAGTTCTCAAGGAAATACTCCCCTTCAAAACAACTTCTGAAAGACTGAAGTTACAACTTGGACTTTGAGCAGACCTCTGCTAACCACTTTCCAGCCCCCTGTGGTTTAGTTCAAGTGAGCTTCCAGTAATCATGATGGTCGTAACAGTTAAGAGATTGAGAACTTAAACATCATAGACTAAATACGTCAGGTTTCTCTTCAGGACACCTGGCAAGCACTAGCTCTTCACTCCTGCACTTCCATTTAGACATTCAGAGCTTCAGGGCATCCAAATCTAGAAAGTTACATTATTTCAGGGAGGAAAAAATCTCCAGAAATCCTCATCTGCACACAGTTTAACTAAAACAAAATTTATTTACTTCTTGAAAGGTATATAGCATTCCATTTTCCAGAAATTTTTTAACACTTGCACCAGTCATGGTGCAAAAAATTCTACTGTACTACACTGAATGGCTTCAAATGAGTTGTACTGGCATGTGTTACTCCTTAAAGAGCACAAGTACGTGGTTTTAAACTTTTAGCAGCTTAAACCTCATTGCAGGCCACTACAGAATGATCATACTACTTTTACGGATATTAGAATTCAGCGATTTTATTACCTTCTTAACACTTGCAGAAAAATCTGCAACTATTTTCAAAATGTTGTTCGTTTCGGGAAAGTCTTTGCACACGTACGGCTCTTCAGCACATATCACTCTGATTGCTAGACCAGGACCTGCAATGCAAAGTTGAAAACAAAATTATACTAAATAACAGGAAAGCTGACTTTCATCTAAAACCATGACAGCATCTGAATAGCAGGCAATCACTGAGTATGGTGCGCTTTGCCATTGTACCTACACTTCAATTGTCTTTGCACCCCACGAGACAAAAATACACAGGCAGTTTATTCCAAAACAATCTTTCTGCTCGGTACATTTAAGCATTATTTACCTACACCTTACATTGGATGGCTGTGCAAAGCAGCAGTTAGTGGTGACGAATTGGGGCAGGTGGCAAGGCAAAGGGAACAGGAACTTCCTCCCCCCTTTCGCGAGGTAACTGGGATGAAAGAGCTGGTTAGAACGTGCACTTGAGNGCCCACTGTTTTTAAAGACGCCTGACGGCTATTCGACCTTTTAGCTACTCAGTACAAAAGCACACGCAATCTGCTGGAGATGTCTGAAGACAGCTTCTTGCATTGCATGCAATGCTGGTACATTAGCACAACGCCTACGTGCTCACCAGTGGCTACTACACACCCTGCAGGACAATTCTCAAGCACATAACCCCTTTAAAAGGACGTGGGCTTTGCTAGGTTATGCACTTTGAGGCTTTCTGGTGGAGGACGGTTGTTATTTTCCATGCAACCATCTTCAGAACAGCCAATGCCCCTTAGAAACGCAGGCAGATCCAGGCCATTATTTCAAGGAAGATACATTTGACAGCTCAGGCAGCGTTCAGCTGCACCTCCCTGATAATTCTTCCTTTGGCTTATACAACTAAAAAGAAATAAATGCAGCCATAAGCAAACTCAATTGTAGAACTTTTCCTTCAATCGCTATACCCAATAAAGCTGCTCTCAAATGCTCGTCCTGAAAAAAGATCCTGCTTAAGAAAAAAACTCTAATAAATCCATCAGTTTGTTCCTCTGTTTAGGGGCGAGTTTCATGCTGCAACATAAATTTATTCTACAGGTTAAGTATGTTCTAAACAATACTGATGTGATCCATAGCTCTTCACTAAGTAGCACAGACCGACTCTCCTACCTGGGAAGGGATGCCTGGAAACCAGCTCTTCAGGAAGACCAAGTTCTCTTCCTAGCACTCGCACTTCATCTTTGTGGAAGTCTTTCAGTGGTTCTATCACTTTACCCTGGGGGGGGGAAAAAAAAAAAAAAAGGCGCAATTTACACTCCAGCTTAAACACTCAAGCAAAAACCCTCAAATGTTTAGGGTATGGCAGTCAAATTGGCCTGCTTTTCACAGCATGGGCTGCCAACATTTGCATAAACACTGGAAAGAAAAGTACAGGTGAATGTGGGCTTTGTACAGCAGCTGCAGGACAGAGGAGAAGACAGCAAAGTTTAAACTTGTGCCAGAAGTATCAAGAGCTCAACCAGCGCAGATAAAGCTCTAAGGTAAAACTGGCTCTGTCTTCACAAATTTAGACCTTTCTTCTCTTTGCTAGATGTTCAAACCAATCTCCAAGCCTTGAAAATACTTTGTGCAGCAACAAATATCAGAAGTGTAGATCATTAGCATTACTGTCTCTCCTGTGGCTGAGCACTAAGTAATAACTGAGCATCTTCCAGCAGGGTTATTACATGATGTCTCGTGTGTTGGTTCTTTCTTATAATACAGTTAGAGAACTTACCATTCTAATGTCAGAAAACGCAAAACAGGGCAGTCTCCTACATTTGTTTCATATGCTAATACTTGAGCTCTGCATGAGAAAGGTATTCTGGACGTTGGACTAATCAGATCAATCGGGAGTATGACCAAAATGACAGGGCTTGGGCTGCTTATCTTCAGACAGTTCGACCTCCTGTGTTTGTACAGATGTCCACGTTGGGCCACTTCAGAAAGATTTGTACATTCTTAAAGTGGCAACTGGCAAACAGGTTGCATGCCAACAGCGCACTGCCAGCAGACAGCCAGTCAGGTTAGTAGCAACATGATGCAGAAGCTGCCTAAGAACAGAAAGAACTCATCCCTGTCGGTACCTGAAGGAACTATCCCCAGATTTCAACCCACTTAAATGCAGTCATTCTCTCTCAAGAGAGAGGAGAATTGCAGTGCTGAATGCTACAAAGAGGTTCAAGAGAAGGAGAATTTTGGCCCTCTCGCTCAACAGGAGCTGATTAGCATTGCGCTAAAGCACTGTCACCACTCTTGTCTGAACCCATGATGTGCCAGATCTGGACTGTTGGTATCTAAAGCCTACCCACTGACTAGCATTCAGAACGAGACACAGCAGCAGGAATACATGGCCCATCACATCCCGAATTCCAGCCGAACCAGAGTAAAGTTGTCTGAGATCAGTCTTAAGCTACTCTTCTGCTAAAGGTGTTTGGTACTGCTTTGCTTCCCCACCAGGACACAGGTTTGTTTTGAGGGTTAAAAGGTAAAAAAGCACGGAAAAAGCTTTCAGCTTGCAGTTAAGAGCACCGTTGTTCACACTGAATAAATTCCTGTTCAACCTGTTGACATCTTCCTCGGTATCCAAGGCAGGACAATATCCAAACAATTTTGACTACTTCGAGAATGTAGCAACTAGAAAGAAGTGTCATAAATTGCAACATATTATGACAGAATCTAAAGGGCCTCATCAGAGTACAGTCCCACCAACATGGGACAGTTATGCCAGAAAACCACAGAAGTTGTTCATTTTTGATGCTCAGCTTCATATCTGCGAGGACCAAAAGGATACACCAGCATCCTTGTTTTCATTTACCTCTTCTCTCAACTTTCGAATCAGTTCTGTGTCATTATGATGAGTTTTGATGACTTCAGCTTTGCCACTTGCAACAAGGGAAGCACTTTCAATGAGATCAGGTCTGAGGGTACCCTGAGCAAGAAAAACCTCTTCGGGTTTCAGATTCATTTCTCCAATAACTTCATTGGCAATCTGTAAGATGGAAAGAAAAAAAGAAAATCGTTCCGATTTACTTTTCAGTTACCAAAGGTCTGCACCATCACCACTGATAGCTGAAGGACAGAAAATGGCTCACCTCCAGCAAAGCAACAGAAGCACGCCCCAATTCACACTACCCACCAATGTGGTGAAAAAACATTACATACAAGTTTATGCAACAGAAATGAATGGCAAACCAATACAGTGTATCTGAACACAGAGGTGGATCTCCTACAATGCTTCTGAACCATGTTGTGACCACTGGATGACTGCTAAAAGATTCAGGCTTCGGGTAACGTACCAACAGCTTCTCAGGTCACCCACAACTCACAAGACCACTGATGCCACCGAGTGCACAGTGTTTTCAAACAAAAGAGGCTGACGTAGAAGATGTATCCAGAAATCATATAATTAAAAAAAAAAGCAACCAACAAATAATCATAAATATTACCTTAACAAAGGTGTCACCAATAATTTTTCTTTTTTCTTCAGGACTTGTAGTCATATTTAAGGTCTTGCTAATTCTTTTGCGTGGAGTTCTGTCTTCATCCGAGATGGGCAGAGTTGTTGTACCATTATAGAATGAATGAGCTGCATTCACCACTGTATGAAATTACAGGAATTTGTTGGCAAAGTCAGTAAAGATTTTTATGCAAGGTCGCAAAAAATAAGTTTGACTTCATCGCTTTGGAAAAGAAAATAAAAATCATTCCAGTCCTTTAACTATTAACTGCATTAGATAGGCCTGTTCCAATACCTCAACAATTAATTGTAACAAAAGCATTTTACTTCTCTTACTAACCTACTCTAAAGGGCAATTTTTTTCATATTATGAGGCTACGCAACAGTGTGAATGTTCAGTTCTTGATTCCTCTCTGAGATTATGATTTACTTGCTTTCTTTAAATAGTTTACAGGATGGTCCCCAAGGCCTTTCTGCAACCAAAATTAAATGATGCACTATTTACTCATGGGACATTACGCCTTTTAATTTACAGAGGCCCTCAATGTAGAGATCAGCTAGGAGGCTCTTCAGCATCTTCTACCAGCACCGAACTCTTCGACCTACAGAAAGAGCACTTGCAGCAAAGGGATTCCCTCAATTTCGTACTCTGGCAGCCTGCCAGAGCCCAGGTTTATTGGTCTACAGAGTACAAGAATAAAACATAGATTTTCCACTTTAAAAAGTAAAAATAATTAAGAAAAAGACGCGTGTAGAACAAAGCTGAGCCTGTGCTGCGTAAGGATTTTGCAGGCCAATGTGGTGGATGCTGAGGTGCGAGCTCCCTGCCCTGCTTCACGCTGGCGGAAAGCTTTGCTCTCCGAGTACCACGCTTCCTGACTAAAGCACAAGAGAGTCACTTGACAGCAATACTTACGCACAGCCCCAGGAACAGGCAGCTATTACACATGCAATAAATCACCCGGGCAGTATACAGCAGCTCTCATTGTTTGCACAACTCACACACACACAATTCCTCTTCTCTGACCTCCCCGTACTTCAGGCACAAAAAAAGTCTGCATCGCCTTATCAGCCATGACAAGGTCCCTCCCGCTCTCTGGTAATACACTGCTGCTCAACAAGCTACTCCAAAAACAACTAAAATGCACCTATCTAGAAGTTAGGAGAGAAAAAAAAAAAATGCCCTGAAAAATTTTGGCTGTAATCGCATTCTATCACCCAAACGAGCTCACACTTTAAAACGGAGGAGGTCCAGGACAAGAAGCAAAGCCCCTGTGGAGGACCGTTCACTAAGCTACTGAAGAAAACAGCAAGCACTGGAGTTTTGCAGCTGCCGAAAAGGATTACGCATCCATCAGCAGAAAAGTGACTGAGGGACACACCCACGGCTTCGCTGTGCCCCGACAGCAGATCTCGGACCTCAACAACTGACGACATGGGTCAGTTCACGGTATGCTCCAATCAAGTACGTACGGCTTAATATTTTAGGTCTGAAATTACATGAATCGGCCAGGGTTGTTTCAAATTGGCAACCATGCTCCGATATGTGAAGTACAAGAACCGCGAAGATCAATTCACATGAACTAAACTAAACACTAAAGGTACATTTCATGAGACTGGCCACATTGTTAACGGTATCAGGCATATTTAACACAATTATGGTACCTTTAACTTGAATCCCAAGTTTTTTGAGTGCCTCCTCCACAGACTGACTCTCTCTTTTGCGCATAAATCCATTATCTATGTGTACAGCTATGACCTGATCCCGGTTTAAAGCTCGGTTCAGGAGAGCAGTACACACTGTTGAGTCCACGCCACCACTGAGTAAAACCTAAGGTTGAGGAAAAAAGGAAAAAAAAACAAAATTTGGTCAGCTGTCTATAGGGAAAGTGTTAACAAACAATTCAGATACAACTATGAAGAGCAGAACAGACTGCTGACTTACAGTCAACGATTTGGAAGAGAACAAGTAGTCAAACAATATCTTGACCCAGTTGTGCAAACTTTCTCAAACCTGTTTAATGCACTACCCAAATCATGACAATTTTGCGCTTGTCAAATTAACCTGAGTAACCATGTCAGTGTTTCTGTCAGGCTTTTGCAAATAATCTTTCAGCTTCAATTCAACCTACTTACCAGCACTTTTGACGAGCCCACTTTCTCTTTGATATCTTGAATGCACTGAAGTTCTCTGTTTTCCACTGTAAAGGTACCACTGCATCCCGCAATATCATAAAGAAAATTCTTCAGGATTATTTTTCCATTGACTGTGAGGCTAACTTCCGGGTGGAACTGTGCTCCATACAGTTTTTTAGATTCATTTGCTATGCCTTCATTGGTGCAAAGAAAAAAAAAATTGGAAGTGAGCTGCATACCCAAGAAAGTCAAGCATGCACTTCGAGTGATTTATACTGCCACACTGTGCCACAAATCACCAATCAAAACTAAAGAGATTCTGGTTAAGATTAGGAATGAGGGTACTGTTACATATCCAGAACATACAATCCCTCAGAAACCAAGGAAACACTCAGACATCCTAGGAAAACCGTTATCAAAATAGGAAACCAGTGAGACGCCTTTTGTTTCCCTGCAACCAGTGGACACAGCCGCACCCCCACCAGGAGGGCTGCGCTGGCCAGGCTGTGCAAGCGTCCCGGCGCATGTCTGCCAGTGCCACCGCGCTCCTTGGAACAACGCTGCGGGGTTGCGTCGATACCTCGCATCGAGTCAGTGCTGGTCAGACTGAGATTAACAACACTGCAGGGAAACTGCCCAGTTCCAGCGACCTGCATCCATCTCCCAGCACGCTGCATCACCGAATTTTTGACCGCGGCTGGAAGCCCGGCCACCACCCCACCAGCACCGGTTTGCTTGCTTAGGCACGAGGAGCCGCAGGATTTCGTAAGAGCCCACAGGAAACGGCACAGGGCAATGTCGGGGTGGGAAAGGGACAACTCTGGTTCTAACGCCTACATAAAGCAGGATTAAAGGTATCGAAGCTCTGCTGGGGCTTGCACAATGCACACAGCAAACTTTACACGGCCAAGCAACTCATTGGGTGATCTGAGTAGGCAGGAGTTCTAGATTGCTTGAAGGCAAGCCAGAATATAATGAATGCTCCGTTTAATCTCAACAGCAGTTTGGAAAGAAACTTTCCGTAACAAAACATCTTTCAATCTTTTAAAAGGTCAGTTTTTCTCAAATTAGTTACTTCTCTTAAGAGCAGTATCTTAGGCTTTGGGTTTTTTTTAAATGAAAGATGTAACATAAACCAGGTGAATACTTTAAGACCTTACTAAGTGACTCAGCAAACTTAAGACCTCTCCAGGTCTCCCATCTCCTAGGAAAAAGACTCAAAGAGGCTGCCTGGCGTGCAGTAATTTGAGTAGCTTTCAAAAACCAGATTCTAAGGTCCTACATTTTTCTGGGACAATCTGTGTGTAATGTTTGAAACACTGCTTTCAGCACCAACATTATTTTTGCTCAGTCGAACATTCATCCAATAATATTAGTGACAATAACACGTTAAGCAGACTCTCATAATTAAACAATGTCTGACTTGTACTATTACAGTGCGAAAACCAAACTCCGCTTACACAGCACACTACAGTACACGTCTTCCTCTCCCCTGCCTTAAGGGCACACAATACTTTCTTTCGAAGAGAAACAACACAGGTATACTTTAAAATAATATAAACTGTAAAAATAAATTTTAAATTTTCCTTAAACCACCAATTTAAAACCAGGACCATTCATTTTCACGTCTATTTCCTTATTATCAGGGCAGGACAACGTGCAAGCAAGCACCAGAAATTGTTAAAAATAATTCACTTATCTGGCAATTAAATAATGGAGATCATCATTTGATTCTAATGACTGACTGCCATATTCTTTCCTTTAATGAATATTATCAAAAGACAATTTCAGTATAAAATAAATACCTGCTATAATGTTCCCAGACTGTGCAACCACTTTGAATCCATCAGCTACTTTATCCACGCTATCTCCGTGCGTGAGGAGCACGAGCTCTTCCTTCTGGAGGCCCCTAAACAAAGAATAAAAACTGGAATCTATCAAAAAAATTAAAAACCAAAAAAACAAACAAAAAAAACCAACAAAGACCTAACTACCTGCGTTTCTGAAAGCAGCCCTTAGGGAGCCCAATAAAAACACGTCTCAGTTGACCAGGCCGATTTGAAATACATGCAGGATTTTCTTCCCAGAAATAGTCACCTCCAACTCGGAGATGCCTCCGTCAGAAGCTGTGGAAGTTCTTTGCACATTCTTCATGCAAGAGGTAATTTATCTTAATTCAGAAGGGTGGGTTTATTAAAAAACATGCCAATATTGAAGTATCCCCTCTTTGACATGTAGAGCCACTTAAAGGCAAACGGGATACTTGAAGTCCTACTTTTTATTTCAATGAAGTGAAGTTTTCTTGCTCAAACCTAAGTGTTTTCAGGACAATTTGGGCACTTCGGAGTTTAGGCAGGGTATAAAGTTCTGCAGCAGCCCTACAGGGGAAAGTTAATAAAACTGAGATGCCGGGTATGAGTAAACTGTTAGAATTATTACAAGTAACTTGAGAGGCATTGACCAACTAACCAAAACTCTAAATCCGGTTTCGTAAGAACACAGCTATTTTAAGCGAAGATAGAAAATGAATGGTTTCAGATTTTCTGTTACTTTTCAAAAGCTGAATGGGTGCCAGCCCACACAAGGGTAATGCACTACACAGCAGAAGGAGACGAGAACTTAACACAAAGACGCTCACGCTGCGGCACACTTTACGGTGCCTCAGTGAAAACATTCTACTTTGAAATAAGGGGTTTACACACTATTCCAAGCAAATATATCTGCATTTCTAGAGTCCATTCAGAAGCTATGCCTAAGTATTTGTTTAAATTAGTAACTTGCTTACTCATGAACACAGCTGTAAAGTTTTATTAGGAATTATCAGATAAGCATGGCTGCAATTTATTTCACCATTTTCTATAAAATAAGCTTCCTCTCATCCAGACACCAATTTCCAGACTGGTGTTTCCAACATTGTTTTGGCAGCTTAGCATGTCTATGCACCTGAACAGTGAACATGTGTTATCCAGAGTAATGCTGAACACTCCATCTTCTCTAACGCTCTTCTTGTGCACCGTACCTCCAAATACCTTATTCATCATCTGTCAAAACAAAAATACTACATGAAAAAGCACCACACAATCTAGTACCACTTTACATCTCAGCCCGCCTATGACCGACAACAGCTCTAGCCCTCCAATATGTAACAACCTGGTTTGTCACGATTACACTCATTTAATATATCGCTTTCCCAAAATGATAAGAATTCTCTTCAAAATTAATCATTGTTCTGTACTGGGCTGGTTCCCTTCTGCCAGCATAGCTGGGGACCGCCGCTGCCGCACATGGTGAGCAGCAGAAATCCACCACACTAGACAATAAGTAGAGATTTGCAAAATAACCCATATTCAATAGTGTGTATCTATACTTGCACTTATAAATGGCTGCTCTGCAAAACAGCTGAGTATCTGAGGCCAGTTAGCATAAAACCAGTTAAGCTGCTGAACAAAAATCCCATTTATCCATCCTTTAGTTAAGGGCCCTCCGATAGGCTTAAACTTCTCAAAATCCAGCTCCTCAGCTCTGGAGAACCAGTCGAAAACTTAAGTCTCTAGAGTTATTTTTGTGACTTCATAATCCTTGCTGTATCACAGTAGTACAATTCTCAACCGGGTTTTTAACATCTAAAACCTCACCTTGTCATTTTGAGTTGGATATCTGCATTTCAGATTTCAGAAGTCTCACAGATTTTTTTTTTTCCTCCCCTTGCAAATATAACTGGTAACTTAAAAAACATTTTTAGTTTCACCTTCCAACTACTGCAATTCTCAGAGATTTAAGACCTCATTTTAGACCTAGTTTGATACTACACTTACGGTGCTTAACTCATTTCAATCTTTTATAATGAAGTAGTAGCACGTTAATACACTCACTTGATTCGTTTCAGTAAAGTCAGCCTTCAGGAACAACCCTGCTCGAGGCTCGCTAATGTGGTTTTCAATTTGCTTGGCATTTTAAGGCACATTTTAATATAACACACGTTTCCCTTTAGAACAGGGAGTGCCAACATTGCATCCGTAATTACCGGCCTTTCTAAAGGAGTTTTTCCAGCCATGATTCAGCACCTCTGAAAGCCTAGTAAATCACTAACCCGGGAAAAAAACAAGATGCACAAGCAGAAGCCACGCATCCAATCCATTCCTTGTCTCCTTGGAAGCTTGTCTTTCACTCAGCCTGGATCTACTAGATCACTGCAGGATCACTGCTCAGTCCTAAGGCACATCAGTGTTTTGTTGGGGAAAGGTTTAAGCACTCTTAAGAACTATGCTAGGAACATTCCACGCCTGAAAATCAAAGGGCAAACTATTTCACTTGTTTACGTGAGGGGCACATTTTCCAATACCAACCAGACAGAATTAGTTAATGACTGCCCAGTTATATTTATTGTGGCAAAAAAGGCAGTGTGGAACTCCATTCACAGCAGCTATGCAAAGACAAACCATTCATGCTCTTGACATGGCAGAGCCAAGAGAAGAACATGCAGTATGCTCAGTTTACCAATTAGCACTCTAAAAAGTATCTTTTGCACATGTGGCATACTGCTTATATTTGAAAAGCAGGTCCTTTAGCAGTTCATCTTCAGTTAGCATCAGAAACGCGGCCCAGAAGACAGCGGCAGACAAACATATCTCCCAACAGCACCTGCATGCCATAGCAGATTCCAAGAACTGGTTTTCCTATTGTAAATATCGCTGGGTCGAACCATGGTGCATCTTCTGCATACACGGAGTTTGGTCCTCCAGATATAATGATAGCTCTGCAGACAGGAGATAAAGAAAACATTAACTCAACTAACTCAGATACATCGTTTACTTTAAAATCTCTTTATTTGCTTTAAACATTGACAGTGTCTCATAATACTCCTAAGAACTCTCTAAATTCTAATATAAATTTTCATACAGATAGCCGAACACGTAGCTTAACTTTGCTATGCTACAGCTGTCAAAACCAGCAGCTTACCAGAGAAACATTTAATCAGTTTAAACAAAGTCAAATATAAACTGTCTTCAAATGTGACTGTATTTTAAATTCCTCACAGCCAAGTGCCAACGACGAGAGAAGCAAGATGGCTAGGACCAAAAGCAGAGTATTAGCATTAAGATGCACACACGTCACGATGTCTGTGCCATCTGGAGGGGACCTGCCTTCAAAGCACAGCCTCCCAAATTTCTAGAGCTGCTGAGAAAACGTCCCCTAATCCACCCTGATTACAGAGTGAGATGGCATTAGCCACAGGGTGTGAATTAAAGGTCCAACACACACAAGCATTTATGGTTTGAAGTTAATACTTCACGCTGTAACAGAAAATTAAAGCTTTTCAAAGGGGAAGAGAGAGCTTTTGCAAACCCTGGCGATCTGCAAGATGGCGAGCTGCAGAAGCCCCAGCCAGTTGAGCAATGCTTTCTGGCCCCAGCCCAGCGCTGCACACGGGCGTACCAGACCTTGGACTCACGTACTGTTTATTTCACAGAGAACACCAAATCCGTTATTAAGAGTGAGAAATGCAAAATGGGACGGGAGACAAGTTGCACACACAGGACTGAATGCATCCAGTAAAGCTTTCTTCTAGCATTATTGAGTGTTTGTCGCAGCAAAACAGACTGACAAAATAGAATTTTTCTATATTTAAGCGGCAGAAACGGGCAGTGCGCTTACAACATCTGTCCCCCTGGCAGAAATAATCCTGTAGTGACCAGCCCCTGTACTGAATGTCGCCTCTCAACCGCGGGCTCCCACCGACGCCGGGCCGGTCTGCCCCGCAGCCCACCAGCCCAGCCCGGGCTCTGCAGTGCAGGGGAGTGGGACAAGGCGGGGGGCTGGAGCCAAGGCACAGCGGCTTGCCCGTTGGCAAACACTTACTTCTTTATACGATGGGATCTGCAGGTAGGCTTTGGAATAAGCAAACAGCTGACACAGGCGTAGTCTTATGCTGACCAATCTCGACAACCAGTACCTGCTGTACATGTACGGGCACTTCTGTTCAAGTCAGAGACACGATGAATTTCCCAAATTCAGACACTGCCAGAAAGAGCCTGAAAACTCGCCATGCCTGGTGGTATGACTGCTTCTAATAATTCCACATACAGAAGCATTTGCTTAAGGTATAGAACACTATTTAGTATTAATTAAAGGAAATAGACACACCTACAAATTAAACATTCTCATGAGAAGTCAAAATAGTTATACACTGTCCTATTCAAAAAGCAAAGTCTTAAAAATCTGCTTTTTTCCACACCAATTAAAATCCCACAGAATACAGAAACGTAATCCAATGTGCCCAAGTATTTAAAAAAATTTATGAGCTGAGGGTGAGAGAGGAACCTGCATATTCTCAACTGTCCAGGAGAAATTAAAAATAGCAAGGGACGTACATATTGAAAGTTGTACTGCAACGCCATGCAATTTCTTGCACACTTTCTTGCGTTGGTATGAACATACCTTTTTCTGATTTACCATAAACCTTACCTTCCAAAACCACTTGACTTAGCTTTGGAAAGCCTATTTGCAACGGATTAAAGGCACATCAGGAACCACGTAAAAATACCAAGAGCAAAAGGCATGCATTGATAGCCCAACCTCAGGGCTCGCGCCAGAGCTCAGACCCATGCCAGCAGAGCCCAAGTCTGCAGCACCTTCACAGCCCAGGACCTTGCGGAAACCACTGTTTACGTCTAATTTAGATCAACCTTGTCACTAGAGATTGTTCTGAAACAATGCAAATTGAGGAACTGGCTTTTTAAACATAACATGTAAATACAATTTAGCAAAACGTTCAGTCTTGCTGCTGGTCTCAAGCCTTAGCGCAGACCAAGGCGCAGCTCCCTGGCCCATTCCGTGCATGAGCTGCAACATGGAAACCTGACTATTCCCATGACACATGGAATATCTATCAAAATCCTGCACAGAACCACAAACTCACTTTTACAGCAGTCACTGAACAAAGGCGCCCAAGGGCCGGCATCAGCATTTGTTGAGCTTTCCTGGATGCAACTGACTGACTGAGACTGCGGACACATCCGGGTAACCGATAACCTGAAACCACTATTGTAGCCTTGAGCAGCGACCTTCTGAATGCAGAGGTTTTGCCACATTTTAGAGAGCAATTAGCTGGAATGACAAGTCCAACAGGTATAATTGCGAGACTCTGAAGAACCTTCAGCTGTGAAAAGCAAGGGGGAAGGTCTTCCCACTACAAACCTGCAGCAATACAGCGCAGGTCTGCGACTAAACGTCTTTAGTACTGTGCCCCATGCCTCAAATCCAACACAGAGGAGATGCAGGAATTCTTTTTAAATGAGTAATTAATTATGTCCATCCTTTAAAGACTTGATTCTTGGAAAATTACAAACAAGGTCTGAAAAGAGGAGGTATTTTTCAGAATTTCTCTTTCAGAAACACTCTTCACACAACAGCTACCTGACAGAGCCAGCAGTTCCTGGGTGTTCTGTTCTCTGTGTTTTCAGAAGAGATCAATAAGCTCCTACCTGACTTACTAAAATATACTGTTTACTGGTTCACTAATTACCATCGATTAGGAAAATGCAATTCCGCAGCAAAGCGCTGTCTTATCTGCTGTGGGGCACAACGGAGAAGCACACACGCACCGTATTTCTGGCTTTGTACCAAAGTGACAAGTAAGGTCTTTGATGATTTGTAGACTTCAGGGTATTTATTTTCCCCGCAGAGGGGAGAGGCATACCCTGGCAAGCCTAACCAAACAACAAAAAGAAATGTACAGCGTACTAAATAATTGCGAGACCTTTTTTTGCTGCAAAGAGCGAGTGGTAGTTTCAGTTATTTTTTTCAGTTGCTTCCCAGAAACAGTTTGCCATGGTTTACCACAATATCTTCAGTATCCAAGTTAGTTGTTTTTTTCTTTTTTTTTTTTTGTTTTGTTTGGTTTTTTTTTTAATTAAACCAAGAAAATTGTATTTTAGAAACTCACAAAGCTTGTTTTCTTGATTAATAGCTACCCTAGTTTAACAGGTAAAACAGCCAGACCATCCAAATATTTGCACACATATTTAAAATGCAACCTCTTAAATTATACTTACAAACGGAAATTATTAAAATGACATTAAGGCATTAAGAAGCAAAAATGCAAGATGTCTATTGCTGCACATGCTTCCCCAGCAAAACTCGGGTGTTTCTGTGGGTAAGCTGAAGGTGCGCTCATTAACAACATCACAGTGAAAGCTACGGGACATAAAACCCCAGTGATCGCCGCTGCCAGCACCTGGAGGTACTGCTAGACTGGAAGGGGAGAGCCGGCAGACCGCGGCGCCGCGGGAAGCGACCTACCGGAACCCTTGCTCTCTGATGGCGAAGGCTGGCGTCTCCAGAGGGAAGATCTCGGACTGGACGAACAGCTCGCGCACCCGACGATCGATGACCTTTCCGTACTGGGCGCCGGCATCCAGTATGACGACGGCTCCCTCGTAGTGGTGCTGCCCATCCTTCAGCTCTCCGCCGGCGTTCTCCGGCTGCGGACATCACTCGCGTCAGTGCTTTGTGGTGACACACTGCAGACCGCAGACTTTAAGCCAGATCTCTTAAATAACTCACGTCTGCAAAGCTTCCTACGGTTGACCGTATGTTAATTTGTGATTCAAATGATGAAGACCAGCCAAGAAACTTCTAAATTAAAAAAATCCTCAGGTTTACAAGGACCAGTAGAGGCACTGGCAAGCTAAAGGGGCTACACATCAACACAGCACATCCCTCCCAAGCAGCCTCACAAACACGACATCCCCACCCCCCAAAACAAACAGGGTACAAATTAGGGAAGAAAAACGCTAATAAGCTAACGAAGGCAGAGCTTTCCATAAATAAGGAGTCATCTGCCCTGCTCACCACTCCAGCTTTTTCCATTTTACAGTTCCACATCAAACCCCGAACACCCGATGATAATTAAGAGCATGTGCTTTTCTCTCAAGCAAAACAGGACAGTGCAAAGCCAGAAGAAAAATGGTTTTCCCATCACACTGCCTCATACGCTGAACTTTTACTTGACTTTACCTCCCGGAGAGAATAAAAGGGAGAAATTGAGAACAAACGTCTCTGCTAAATGATTTTAAAAAACCCCCAACTTTTGAACGCGGCATTCAAGCAGATTGCACATCGGAACAAAGCAGCGCTTCTCTCTGACCCCATCACTTACGAATTGGTTGGCCAACTTCAGCTACTCTGAAGGGCTAGAAAACACAAGGACAAGTTTCTCCTTTTTTTAAAAGAAACTGTGAAAAGAGGCAGCTATTGCATGGAAGTGTCCTTATCGGAGGATCTTCAAGGAAGAATGTGAACACAACCGCACTGTAAGACACCAAGAAATCCATGTAGAAAAAAATCCACTGCTTAAATAAATCACTTGCTTTGGGGGTGTTTTTCCCTTAACTTACAGCTTACACTATCTCCTTGCCAATGTCATTTGATCAAGGAAAACCTGGGAAGGGTTTTACTCCAGCGAACGCTGCCCCAAAACACAGCTTGAGGCTCATGACCATGTCAAGTTTTAATCACAGCACATTGGAGGCATTCTGCATGCGTGTACCAGGCGACGCAGCCATCGACCCGGGGCCCGCAGGAGGCTCCCAGGGCCACGGTCTGGGCTCCGGAGGAAGCTGGGGCAGCCTGCGGCACACCATGGCATTTCCACGGGGGTCAGAAAATCCCCCCACACCAAGCCCAGGTCACCTGGGAGGGGAGACACCTCAGGCAACCACCTCCAAATTAGTCAAGGAAGGCAAGCACGCTGCAAACTACCAAAGTTTACACCAGCTGGAGAAGGTTTTAGCCAAATTAAAGGACATAAGCAGAAAAAAAATTCCAGTGCTAAATCCCTCAAAAGCCTAAATCCAGGCTAGAGTCAGTTACTTAATGTCTTTCCTTTGGCTGGTAGCTGAGCGTGCCTGACAGGGAGCTCTCAATGACTTAGTCATGGGTCACACAACGAAACGGGCACATGTTGGAGGAGAGCAGGCTCCAGCAGCAAAGGCCCCTTCAAGCTCCCCAGCCAGATGGAGGAGGTCACCAGAACTGTTGTCCATCCCAGTGGGAGGGAGGGAATCACTTTTTTCAGAGTAACTCTGGGCATTTTCACCTAGCAATTTCTAAATTCACAGTTCTTGTGAGAAAGACCAACATCTTTATTCCTTCTCGATCCCATCTTGTGGCAAACACTACTCCTTGGAGCACTGTTTTTTAATAAAAGTCTTTAACTGTTTCGGAGCACGTGCTGTAGCTTGTACCATGCAGGGACAGAGCTCCACAGCTGTCTTGGTTTAGCACCTGAAGTTGTTTCCCAACCTGCAGACCACCCCAAGAACCCACAGCCGGAGTAAGAAGGGAAAGTCCAACTCAGGGAAGGCAGCTTTTACATTTTACATTAAAAAAGACTGAACCCAAGCCACTGCTGGCATCAGCTCAGCTGGACCGATGGCCAAGCGTTTACATCTGTAGCCAGTAAATAAATCCCATTTCTAGTGCCCTACCCTGAAGGCACTGAGCTGCTTTGAGCTGTCAGGTGTAGTTAGCTGGGCCCAAGCAACAGCTCTGGGGAGACACATGCCTGAAAACAAAAAGAGCTCCAAGTTAAACTCGGAGTAGTGTGAGAAATGTTGTGGAAGGTGGCATAAGTAGATCTGCATCTCTGGTGAACCTGCACCTTCCCTAGTTCTCCTCAGCAAAAACAGGCCAGTGACACAAACGCCTTCTTCACAAGGATGACCAGGACGAGCCTCTGTGCTGCCGTGACCCAGCCACGAGCGCTCAGCTCCGAGCCCTCAAACCCCTTCTCCGAGCCGCCCCTGCTCCTTCACCCTGTGAAGCACAGCATCGCTTCGCACAGCGATCGGAGGAACGCTTTCAGAGAGCTGCATCAACACTAGAATCACTTCTCAGTCAGTTACGCCGCCCTGGAAGACGGCTGCTTTAGGCTTCAAGTCACAGCTCATTCCCCCAGTTTCGCTGGGATTCCATTAATATCCTCCCAATATCTCCAAAACCAGCCCTTATTCACAGCTCAGAAGGTCTTTCCTCAGACGACGCTAAGGGTATTTGGGCTGAAACCCAGTAAAACCACTGCACCCACTGAGCAACACCGATGTCCCAACGGGGAACGCGTAAGATGAGCAAGGTAACATGCACCTCACCAGGGAGGGGGGGGAAGAAAAGTGTCAACCAGTGACCTTATAACTCACTGCTCCCTTAGATGTGGGCTTAGAGTAAATCACAGGCTGAAACCCTTTTCTCCCAGTACTACAAAGGGCGCTGCCCGCTGTCCCTTTCTCCATTAGCCATCCTTGCAGCACGTCCCCAGCACACGTCCACGCCCCATCCCGGGAGGTAACACGGGCAGCCATCACCACGCAGGCCGTGCCAGAGGAGCTTTTGTACTTCACTTGTGAGCTGAAGTACAACTGCAAGGCGGTTCAGCTCTGAAGAGAGCCCGTAAGAAACACCACCCCAACTCATATGGAAAAAGAGGAAGGAGAAAGGCGGTCAGTCAGGACAGGATCTGGCTTTATTTACCTAAAGGCACAGTTCCAAGGCTAGAGATTCTGAACCCAAATTTAACAAGGGAAAGTCATTTAATAAAATCAAAGAAGGAACAGATGCTGTTAATGTGCAGCCAGCACGGCAGCTTAGCTCATGCGTTTGCAGACTGTATGCATGCCAAGGGAAGATGCTACCAGGCAGCCCAGCTCCCGCAGGGACAGGGTCTATGGAGCCAGCACCTCTCCCTAGTGGGGACTCTCCAGTTCAGAACAAAAGCTCTTTTCCCCCCTCAGCAGGGGCATAACCAGAGTTCCTCGTCTTCCCCTGGTCTATTTTCACAGAAATCTGGAGAGCTTCCTATTTTTGAGAGCTTCTGTCGAAGCTGGTTTGATGGCTGTCCGAAGCGCTGGGGCAGAGCAGAGGCACCATTCCGATGTCCCGAGTGGGACTCAAACCAGAACTGAACTTGTGTACGCCAAGAGAAAAAAGAGGGGAAAAAAGTCTATATTCAGCTAATGTAAACCACAAGTCACCCTGAAAACCACGTCATACGTGAAGGATCCCTACTGCTCTCCACGACTGAGAAAACCGATAATGCAATTACGCTACGGCAGCGCTGTATGGCCCGGCTGCCATTTGCCCGCTGTCTCACAGACCCCAGACCCAGAGCTGAGGCCCCAAGTGCCACCTGGACCGCGTCGCCACGCCAACGGCAGTGCCGCAGCAAGGGTCGGCCTGGTCCACCACCCCAGCTCTACCACGTCGCAACATGGGAGGGAAAAAAGCTTCCATCACTGTCAGGGTTTTTGCATCCAAAACAATGATTATCAGTTCTATGATGAGCTGTGGAAGGACACCTGCCATCAGGCTTGCGCTACCAGCTAAGCACAGCGCGTATTTTACTCCTTGGTGTAGCTACCTAGCGCTTTAAACCAAGTTTGCAGGCTCCTAACACTTCTGCAGCACCAGGGAGCTTTTCAGCATTCCACACGCCCGTAGGATTTTTCATTAAAGCAATTTATAATGTGCTTTAACACACAGAAGGATCATATTCTGGAGCATGAGGAAGCACCTGGCAGAGCCTGCCCACAGCAGCGGCCCCTCCATCCCAGCCTTCACCCACACCAATAACTTAGGACAAGCCTAAACCAGGAGCCTTGGTCCGGCACTTTCGAGCCTCCACAGGTTTTACCAGAGTTTAATCGTTTCCCCATGGCACTGCAATTAATCACGTATAAGGACACTTACTCGTGTTATTTCAAAGTATAACAGGAAAGTAACTCCTTCAAACTCAGGCAAGGCCCGAGACTGCTACCGGAGCCCCTCGCCTGCTGACCCAACCAACGCAGGCGGATTCCCAAGGGCTGCGGGGACGCGGCCCGCTGCCCACCCCGCTCTCGCCAGCCCCGTCACCCCTCAGTGGGAGACCCTGCGGGTTCCGGCGGCCTGCCCAGACCCGAGGGGTCCTCGGGGGCCAGGGAAGGAGACGGCGGCGACGGTCGGGGAGGAGAAGTCCAAAAGCTGGAAAAGGGAAGGGGCCTTTTTGTTTTCCTGAAGGCCGAATCACTCGCAGGCCGGAGCTGGGGCGATGGGGGTGACCGGGACGGGCCACGCCGCGACCCCACGCGAAACCCCACCGAACCCCGCGAAATTGGTTAAATTCTCCGCCGGGGCAGGGCGGAGGGCAGGCCCCAGGCCCCCGCCGTGAGGTGAGGGGAGGTGAGGGGAGGCCCGGCCCCGCCACGCCACGCTCCCGCGGCACAACGCGGCCGGCGGCGTCACTGACCTTGGCGTCTCCATTGCAGAGGGCCATGGGGGCGGGCGGG
>Ga0065711_1036339_pt1 | contig 21109 bp, 12 predicted proteins | sample Hoacrofraction12_FD_59098 | JGI IMG/M metagenome (GOLD analysis project Ga0065711, IMG submission 59098) | Hoatzin crop microbial communities from Cojedes, Venezuela - Epithelial fraction 12 v2 (version 2) | ecosystem: Host-associated > Birds > Digestive system > Esophagus > Crop | place...
AAAAAAAAAAAAAAAAAGGATAAATTTCACCTCACATTTTAGGAAAGAAGAAAAACTATAAGGTTTCACATTAGCCCAAAACACCCTTAAGTATTATGTATTTCTACTCTACAATACATAAAAGCCTACAGTGAAAGGAAATCACCTAAATAAATTTCAAACTTTATTAAACACATTTTATAGAGCATCCATTAAGCTTCCATTCCACATGCCAATTTTTAAATGATTTCATTAATAATCATGTTATGAAGACTATTTTAAAATTATTTCTTAATGGCAACAGAGGGTACCATGCATGCAATTCAGCTGAAGCACGTCTAAGACACAACGTACAAGACCTGCACCCTGTCTCGCAAGAATACTGATCAGATGGAGGTACAGTGTTGTATACAGTTACACAATACGCATATACAATTATATAGACTGGAATAAAACAAACAGTACAGCCAAAGCAAGCCATAATATAACCTAGTCAAAACGCCACTTGCATCGATAGCTTCTGTCTAGATATTTTTAAGTTTAAGAACCACTGAGCAATTTATTTCACGTTTTTTCTCTCTCAAGATCAAATTTTTATAGGTAAAAGTAGCATTTAAAATTTAAAAAGCCATGCAATAGTCTTCCAATTACTATTACTGAGCAAAGCCCAATAGAAAACCAGCTATACAAAGTTCTTGCAAACATGCTATACTTTAAGCACATACAGAAACTCTCACCTTCTTCCCAGTTCATTAACTTGATTTCACAACAGACCAAAGGTGCTCCCACTCTCCCTGTAGTGTAGTCCCAAACTAGAATTTTAAAAGTGCATATTTCAGAAAAAAAATTACCAAAACTAATTCGAAAAATGTTTGTTGTCATGCATCTTATTTAGTGAAAATTATTTGCTATTTATTTCTGAACTTTAATTCATAGAACAGAACTTCCAAGAAAACCAATGGATCTATCAAGGTAATGCAGATAAAATCCCTATCCTGCAAAGAGCAGAGATGACTGTATTTACAGATACCTCCAGTCATGTCAACACAGCTTTGATAGTAAGCTGCCCATGCGGATCACACTTCAGAGGCAGCACAACTTTAATGTTTGCTGGACTCTGAGATAATTAGCAATATTTTCTAACAATTCAGGGACTCCATATTTTGATTCACTTTCCTGAAGTCTCAATCTCAAACTCTTCTGCATCTGGGAACCTTCCCAAAAAAAGCATCACTGGACACTACATCATTTGTAGTACAGTTCCACATTTTTTCTTCCCCCTCAAGCTACTGAAGAAGCTGTTTCCAGAGACCTTTTGGAATAAAAATCACGTCACAGCAGTTTGTGGATCACCAAGGAATTTAATACATGTACTACAATCCCGCATAATCTAGCAATGAACCTTAGATACTCTTCCTATGATTCATACGTAGATCACACCATTGCCAAAAAATAGCAGCTCTGACTGTTTCTGCCACCACTGAATATGAGTGAACTTTTATGACTAACAGGCAACCGAAACCATGAATTTCCATTATATGAAATTAAAATCTGGTGCAGGCTTTTGCATTCCTTTTTTTTATTTTGCTAACGTCTCAATATACTCACCAAAATTAGAAATAATTTATTCAGTTCAACTGGTAAGTGCAATAATGCCCAGATCCCACTCGCACTATTACAGGTTTCACTATCACAAATGAGAACATTCATTTTATATGTAGGTCACCAGCTTTACGTGCTAAAATTAGTATCCTACTGTTTTATACATTTACGATGACAAGCAATCCCCAGGACTCCCTCCCCAGTTCTGTTTGGTGGCACACACCAAGCGACTAGGCTGTCACAGACGACACGTGCAGAGTGCGCAGCACCGCACGCAACGGGATGCACCAACACCAACCTTCCGTGATCGTTCCAGCTCCAGCTGATTCAGTGAGTCCATACCCCTGTCCTACAGGGCAACAGAAACAAATGTTCATAAACCGCTGCGTTGCTGCAGAGAGTGGAGCTCCTCCACAAAGTAGGATGCGAATTTTTCCACCTAGCAGCATTCGTACTTTCCGGAAAATAAGGCTAAAATGCAAAGATAAGAGTATATATTTGTCGCTTAAAAACAAAACAAGAGAGTACCTAATTTTGTATCTGAACTTAAAGTTTCCACCACCTTCAAATAAACTTCTATGGCATTCAAAGAAAACTCTGACGGAGCACATTTAAGTTTTCAAAAACACAGGCACAGATTTCTGAGCTTGTTTCCACATTCTAATTTGAAGATGGGTTAAACGTTTTCAGAACGCAATTTTAGTTAAGGCAGCGAAGTTCTGTGATTTTTCTCCTCAAAAATTACTTCAATAAGCTGTATACATTTTGCAGTTATATTATCCTTTAGTCTCAGTTAAGCTGGGAGTTGGACTCAATCATCCATGTGTTCCTTCCAACTTGAGATATTCTGTGATTCCCTTCTGTGAAAACGTGAAGTCTACAATTATCTACAGGAATAGACTTCCCATCTTACCCAAGAATTGTATAAATCCATTATTAAAGTCCTGATGAAATAATGCCATGAATATAAATCCCCAATCAGTTTCAAGTTAAACAACACTCACTTAAAGTAGATCAGTAAATATTTAAAACCATCACAAGAACAACTGATCCGTTGTTTCAATTTACACTTAATTACAGACTTGTTCATGTTCAAAGTGTCAACATTAAAACAAAGAAAAGCACAAAAAAATCAGATACTGCTCATGTGGTAAGACTTTGATAAGCGTTTTTTTGATGCCATTAAAAATAAAATTAAAATTACCTATCGCAGAGCGGGGTAGTGTAACCTTTGGAAATCTGTTCCATTTTGTAGTTGTAGGCCAGTATAAATAGATTCCGCTGGAAACTAGTCATTTCATTCACTTTATTCATGACATTTTTGTAGATCCGATCCATAATTTCCTAGTTACATAAAAAGATTAACTTTAACTCAAATAAACAGAAACTCTAAATTCAGTACAACAAAAAGCAAACACGATTTAGAACTTCTGTTACGTTTCAGATGACAACCCCCTCCCAGGTGGCTTCCTCTTCCATTCCTAAGCGATAGCACAATGTTCACAGAAACGAGGGAAGCAAACATCTGAGCAGGAGCACCAGTTAACCCCAAGCTGCCTGCTGCCAGTTAGCTTTATTCCATTCATTTACTATGATGAACAATAGATGACTAACTAAAATGGCAATCTAATTCCCATAGCTATTCAAACTTTGAAAAATACCGACACTCATGATGAATGTTTATCCCCAACATACAAATAAATACCAAAACCATTATTTTAAGCTAGCTTAACATCAAAGGTTCTGTCTTTTTAATGTGAAAGATCACTGCATTAATTTTGTTGTTAAAAAACTGATTTATGAATTATATTTTAAAAATCATTTTAAAAAATATTTATCCCTCAGTTACTTACCGGGACAGCTGCCATTAGGGTTGGCTTAAGTGTCGTAACATCACCTTTGCTTCCTTTCTTTATTTTAGAGGACTAAAGCGAAGAACAAGTTTACTAGTAGACACATACAAGATTTTTAACATGGGAAATAAAATGACATAGCACATCTTTCAAACAATCATCTTCATTTAAACTATATTTTAACAATTAAAACTAGTCCAGAGTACCGGTCATAACCACCGACACTCTGTTTCATGAATTGAAGAAAAGAAGATTTGTTATATTATTTTTAAAGAAATACTACAGAGATCTGATGTGAGTGTTTTGGTTTTCTGGGGTTTTTTTGACCATAAAGGCTTACACCTACAACATACCTGGTCAGCTAATGTCTGAGGTGAAGAGTAACCAATGCGGCATCCATGAGACAGACACACAAGTTCAGCACTCAGCTCCAGAACATGGGCAAGAGGCAAATAGCCAATATAGATGTCTTTTTCACTGTAAAGTATTTTTAAAAGACAGGTTTATGTTGTACCATTAGAGTCCTCAGATGAGTCATTAAGCTAAATTTACACAGACCTTACTGCTGAACTAGAGAAAACGGAAAAATGCTCTGAGCTTGAAAACATATTTCAAATAATACAGGTTTTGTTTCAAAAGTTGCGTACTACATACAGTAGGTTTAAGGCATGAACAAAGTGTGATGTTTACTCACCTCAAGACAATTAACCATGTGTTACAGTTGCAAAGGCAACTCTGTGGACAAGCTTAAAAACTGCCCCAAGCAGAAAGAAACCACGGAATTTTACGCTAACCAGAGGAAGTACTGCTTCGGGAAGCTTCCAACCACTCTAGGGCAAGGCGGTCTCACAGCCTTTTGTGTCCCGGTCTTGCCCACATACAGCAGACAAGAGAACAAACAGCACATGAAGTAGTCACGTCACTTCATGCAGTGCTGGAAGACGCTCAGACATCAGCGCATAGTATGATGTGTCACAGACAAAGCAATATAACAATATAGTTAATATTTTACACGGTAATTAATCTAAAATCATACGCAACTACACGACTTCTTTATTTGCTGGTAAGTAACTGCTGGTACGTACCCCAGGTTTGGAATCCTCTCAGCCATTCCAGTTATCCCAGCAATTATGTTGCAATGGGAGATCATAACTCCTTTGGGAATCCCTGTGGATCCACTTGTGTACATGATCACCGCGATATCCGAGGCCACAGGCCTGGCCTGCTGTTTGTTTCCTGCAGTTTGGGTTAAAAAAGAGAATGTATACTGTGTGGAGACCGTAAGATCTGATCCACTAGTGTATTTCAGCAGTCATTCCAACATAACACTACACAACTGCTGCCACTACATTTTGCTTTCGGTTAAAAAGATTGTGGCCAAGCTTAAGTTCCTTCACAAAGAGTAGGAACTTCTTTGTATTAGCTGAGCACCCCTTGGAGCGATTGTCCCAGTCTACCACGACAACACTTTTTCTATTAAGTTTCCCATATTCCTGCAGAGGAGAGAAAACTGGGCAGAGCTCTGGCTTCTCCAAAACGCAGCCAAGCTCCACGTCCTCGGGCAGGCACGCTGCACTGGTCCCGGCTGCCATAGGGGCCATTTCCCTCGGCAAAGCCACACTCTCACGCGCTCCCCCCCGCACGGGAACACCCCGCTGCCTCCCCTGCAACGTCTGCAGCAAGCCACTGCCGAGTCAACATGAGGCCCAATTTCTATAAATATTTAAAGGAAGTTCAATGGCTTTAATAGGATTAAAGTGTTTTGTAAATACTTGCACTGAGAGCAAGAAAATATGAACACAATTGTGTTTATTCAGAGCAAAAACTGCATAACGTGCAAGACGTGCAGCACCACACAGACGCTGAATGAGAAGAGTGAAAGCATATTTAACAATTTCCCACTCACTGAATCCTGTCCATCCTGCGCAACAAACAACACAGAGGAAAAAACCATAAATGGCAGCTCATGTACTAAATACAATATTAATTGAACTTGCTTGACCATAAACAATTCATTGTAGTATTCCACAATTTATGAATGGTTAACTTGACAAAGATAATGTTTCTTATTATAGCATATAGTATGCGATATTTAAAAGGCTGAAGAAAGAAGAATTAGATACCTTTTTACATAGCACATAGATTAACAAATCTCAAGGAGCTAATGAATTACAACCGTATTTTTTTCATTGGTGTTGTCTGAAACAGTTTTAATAGTACATAAAACTGGTGCATCAAAAAGAGAAAACCATCTTTTAAAGAAATTGAGAGGTCACAGTGTTGGGAGCAAACCTGCCACTCTCCCAAACATCAACAGCAGATGGATTAACCATCCACCCTACTCCTAAACCAAAATTCAATCCAACATTCATGTGCCTTAAGTGGTTAAAAGCTTCCAAAAACACAAAGAATAAGAATAGAAGAAAGCAACAACTGAACATCATGACATCTTAAGGTACTAGGTTTCGCAGCTCTTCAGAGCCAAAAATAAAAATTTGTTATGGTAATAGTTAAAATATCTTCTGAAATTCTGAATTCTAATTCTAAAAATGTTACATAGATTGAGAATAGATTTCAAGAAATTTACGTAGTAGACTGACACCTTCAGAAATGCAACAGAAGTGACCGAGCTCTATCAGATTTAAATGGCTATTTTACATTTTGGTACTTGTGAACTTAAGAAAACTTAATGGTAGTGAATTACTGATGTCTTTTGCTATAAAATGTACAATAATTTTCTCTGTGTGCTCTGAATAACCTGGCTTTAATATGTCTGATCATAAGAATGCTTTCTAAGTTTCTATCCTGGCCTAAGTGCTTATCTTAAAAATTATTCTTCAACATGTGACACTTCTTGTGGAGAAGACAGTTTTTATTAAATGCATTTTGCTGTGTTGAAAAAATAAAACCAAACAAAACCCTACGCCATAATCCAACCACAACCAAACCAAAACCCCACAGATATTATGTAAAGAAAAAGCAGACAATAAAAGGTTAACAATGCATCATTTTCTGAGATCTGCAGTTTCCCCAAGTTTACTCAACAGGGTCAAAGTAGGACAACAAATGAGCTGATCCAAACGGAAAGCAGAGATAACCTACCGGTGTCTGCCTTGGCCCCCATAGCTTGCACAGAAGCCATCGTGTGGACAATTACACCCTTGGGGAACTCTGACCACGTCGTTGGTTTGCCATCCACTGTAATAATATGTCGCAGCAGCGGAACTTGAGAAACAATTTCCTGTGGAAATGAGCATGTGTTCAGAAGTCAGAGGATAAGCTTGTCCAGCTCAAAGGTCTGCAAAGTGTGACACTTTGCACATTTAGATTTGCTGGACTGATTGAACTTTCCACTTGCAAGTCCAAAAACCTTTCCAACCGTTTACTGATCTGGGTCTTCTTTCAAGAAAAGCCCACAAATAAGACTGAAATGATTTGTAGAGATAACTAACATTGCCCTCACACAGAACACTGAGAGAAACTGGCAACACTGAGCTCACAATAATTCTTCTGTCGCTCCTTGATTACTATGCTATTTAAAATAAGCAACAGGTAGCAAAAATATGGAAAATTATTACTTGAGCGCTAGTTCAGCATTTCAAGCAAAATGTGAGTTCTAAAACATTTACCAATGTTCTGGTGGAAGAAGAGATGATTAGCACCTCCAGCAGAAGAAATTCGCTCCCTTACTGCAAGCTGAAATAAAGGTGCATTGTATCTATACTGTCACTCTAGCAACTTTAAAAAAGAAGGCTTGGGAAATTCTCATTGAAAATTCAGCAATAGCGCACCATTTTTACTTAAAACATTCCCTTATGTGAAAGGTCTAGTCCCCCCAAAACACATGACGATGAAACTCACCCAGATTAGTTGTTATACTTGTGTATTTGATCTGGGTCAGTAAGTCAAAAAAGTTTTTTGACAGTTCTAATGTTGAATAAGCTTTTCCCTGCACTGGAAAACAGCTCTAACTCTTTGAGCACCCACCTTTAGATTTAAGAGCCATTCTCTGCTGGGAAAACATCCAAAAATAAATCAGGAGGATGATCACATTTAGCTATTCACATGCAGTTTATACATTTTTCTGTTCTTCCCATTTGCTTCCACTGTTAAATTTATAGGCACTAAATCCACCCAGAAACCACGGCAGTTTCTTGTAAAGGTGTTGTTCCAGCAGCTCCTCAACAGTGCCAATTGCTCATCCTGTTCTCCACAGTCATTGAACGGCCTAAATCCCACTGAAGGCTAGCTATCATTTTTGTTGTACGTGAAGACAGCTACATAAATCTTACTCTAAAAGCAGCATCTGCCCTACAGAAAGGCAATAAATCATTGTTCTGTACAATGGAACCAGGCCTTTTAACAATAATGAACAGATACAATGGAGAGAGAGAGACAAAGAACATTTTCTGACCTTCAATTTTGTTTGCATCAATTCTTTACTAGTAATGATGGTGGTCACCTCTGTTTCATTTAGCCCATGTACTATTGCTGGGCCTCCCAGAGTAGCATACAGAGTAACAACTGAAACAGAAAACGGGGAAAAAAATGATCAATTTCTATGTTATGCTTTCAAGTACAGTTTACAGGAAATTACAGTTATTATAGTTTTATAAAATTGTAATTATAAACTATAATTATAAATTACAGTTTACAGGAGATTAACCTATTCTAAGTTAGGCAATACTTTAAAAATATTTGTCAGCTAATATAAAGTTTTATGCTTTAAAAAAATACAGATTGCATGGATTTAAATACAGCCTAATTTGCAGTTACTCCCAGAAGGAATAAAGAACACCCATTGTCTGTGGGACTGTTTACTGTTTTTCATGGTCTAACTAGAGATGCCAAAACCAATTACCCTATGTAATTCTCTTCTAGACCTACTCCCGTACCCTCATGGTTTTTACCATTGTAAAAATAGGCATCTCTTGTACACAGGAAAGAAACAGCTTCCACAGCTGTTTCCCAAATTTCATTTACGTAACTTCTCTTTTCAGAATTCACCTGTTCTGTTACTAGCCTTTTACAATTCACTGCTAATAAGAAATTATTATAATACTGTAATGCACGTCATCAGCAGATTAATTCTCACACTCAGCAACAGATCTGTGACTATCATATTCTCCCACCTATTTAGAACAACATAACACAGGTCTAATCATCACAATCATTAGACATTGAACTGACATCATGAGAATACAGAATAGCAAGGCAAGAAAAATATTTAGGAAATTGACTAGTAGAAATGCTGTTCCTGTATTTAAGGACAGCTCATTAGCAATAGAGTGTTAAACCACAATTATTTCGTATTAACAATTTTAAAATCATATTTAATTCCCTGCCATTTTAATGGGAACTGCATGAGAAAAGACAGGAAGACACCGAGGAAGAAAAAGGCAGCTCAAAAAGGAAGACAGGTACTGCTCTCAAAAAACCAATAATTTCCTATTTTCCAAGCAGAATGCTAAACAGGGGCATCTCAAAAAAAGTTGTAAGGTCAATCAACACAATCATTCATAACTACGACATCAGCGCTGGAAGTTTTGTCAAATTAGATATCCAAATTTTTTTCGTATTTTAGTCCGGATTCAGCTGATTATTCAAATAACATAATTATTGCAACAAGACACCCCATTGTAAGTTAGGGCTGTAACTATACTATTATCACTGCAGTAAAAATAAAAAAACAGAAATCAAATCAAACTCTGTTGTATTCTAAGATTTGAAATCCAGTGAGTTACTAACCCAGTGCAACATACTAAGGAAGAACTCAGAAGCAATTTTCTTACACAGAAAAGTAAATAGTTGACCTCTACTTCTTTTTTTCCTTGTTCAAACAGTCCATCATAGTTCAGAACTGTTGCAGGGCAAATGCACACGCACTGTGTTTTCTTTAATTTGGTGGGAGCAAAGTCCAGCCGAGTGCCTCCGCTAGTTCCCACGGGCTCTCTCTACTCACGGCAGTGACCCCTGTTACACAAACATCCAGCAGAACTCCAGCTTCCCCAAGCCAACAAGCACAGCCTGGACGACACACCGCCCGGAAGGAAAAGTATAATCTCTGAAATCACCATTTGTGTAGTTAGTTACTCATCTACAAATAAGTACCTCAAGGACAACGTAGAGCTATATGACAGAGCCAAAGACAAAGAGAGAGATACCATCTACACGACACCGTACTGATGGCACGGAGAGCAAAAAATCTGAGCAATGACTCTGGTCTGTGACATTCTCGCTTCCCCACACTGGCACCTAAAACTTTTTGAGGCAGATCTGAAAGTTTAGGTAATTTTCTTTCTCTCCTTTTTCTCTCAAAGACATACCGAGAAGGGATTATCTCTTGTGTTCATCTTTACACATGCAATAGTACAAGTGAATCTTTGATATCCAGACTTCTGCTAGGAATACTGCTCTGAAAGTCTAACAAAAAGAAAAATCTCAACATCGCTACATTTCCCAGCTAATAGACATGAATGAAGTCTTGCCCTAAAGAAACAAATAGAACTTTGCCATTTATTTCCATGTAACTAAAATGTTAAACTGAGCATTTCAGCATCCACCATACATAAAAAATTAAAAGGCAAAGTATACTTTTAAAGGCTTCAGCCAAATCGATTCTGACAAAACCACTTCTGCTCAAGCTTCAGGAAGGCAGGACTGAAAAATGAAACATAACTTTTCCTATTTACTTCATTATTTGGTTATACAGTCAGGTGTTTCATCTGCCCACAGTGGTGAAGAGCTCTTCACACAGATGAAACGGAGATGATTTGAAAGAAAGCCTGGTTTTGTGTTAGTACTTTTTTTTTTCCATTTTTGAACTAGCAATCCCACTCTACCTCCGGCAAATACAAGACTTGGATAGCTTCAAACAACCTAAAATTTACAATCAAGCAAGTATTTCTTATCATAAAACCACCTGTTTGTGTGAGTAATGTATAACGTAAGAATTACCTTCCCCATTTTAATTCCATAGTACAAAAGGCATTCTCTTCAACACTATGTATGAAGCAAATGAACCTGTCTCTCTTGGCATCAGTTCTGGGCACATACCATCAGATTTAATACATTTCACATTTGGAAAGAATGTCACAGCACTACTACAGCAGTCAGCTGTTGCAAAACTTGTAAACTGAAAAATGCTAATATAAGTCATTTAGCAATGTCTTGCCACACTACTTCTTCAGTATGATCTGAATTTTATAATTCATTCAGCAAATCGACTACGTGAACACTGCATGATATCATCATCTGCCAACACACAAGTCAGCCAAGTTCATCTAAGATGACATACAGCTTAGATGCTAAATACAATGTCAGACAGCGTGCCGAAGCACGTCTCAATAAGGGAATTTAAAAAACTAATCCAACAAAACTAAGAACACATGCATACCATTCTAGACACAACATCCATCCACTTTCTCAGATACTTTTTTTTTTTCCTCAAATTACAAAATCTTCTTAGGATTTGTAGGTGTACTTCACTTCCAAAGAAAAAATAATACCAGCCTTTGCATTTTATTCCCAGGACAATCACTAGGAATCTAACAGATCCCAAAAGTGGCAGAAGGGAACTGACACCAGGTATTGTGAGACATGTAGTTTAAAAGCAACACAGGCATCTCACCTGAAAACAGCCTGTGCAGATCTCTGCTCTGGCAGGCAAGTTAGCAGCAGTCACTCACTGCAGAAAGGACCAAAAAATACCACTGAAATTAGGTTGGAAGGCACCTGGGAAGATCACCTGGACAAAACAGTTCATCAGAGCAGAGGGCCATGGCCAGTCCGTTTTTAAGTATCTCCAAGGATGGAGATTTCACAAGCATTCTAGGCTCCTGTTCTGGTATTTAATCACCCTCACAATGAAGATGTTTGTCCTATCAGGTAATCAAATTTTCCTGTGTTGCATTGTAAAACTTGTACCTGTTGCATCCAGTTTTATCAAAACACACCTTTGAGCAGAGTCTAGCTTCACCCTCTCTGTGCGCTCCCATTAGATAGTTTTAGGCAGCAACACAATCTCAACTCACTCATCTTAATGCTGAACAGACCCCACTCTATCAGCCTCTTCTCACATGTCACGTTCTCCAACCCTTTCAGCATCTTGGCAGCCCTCCACTGGACTCTCTCCAGTACATGAAAGTCTTTTTTTCTACTGTGAAGCCCAAAACTGGACACAGTACTCTAGATGTGGTCTCACCAGCTTGCAAATGGAGAAGGACCATGTCCCGGGACCTACCTGTTACACTCACGCCACTACCACCCAGGATGCTGCTGGCCTTCACTACAAGAAGGCACTGCGTACTCATGGTTGACTCACTGCCCACCATGACCCCCAGGTCCTTTTCTGCAAAGCTGCTCTCTATCCAGTTGTACCCAGCCCATACAGGTGCATGAGGTTATTCCAGCACGCATACAGGAATTTGTAATTGCCTTCGCTGAACTCCATGAGGTTTCCAACAGCCCACTTCTCCAGCTGACAGGCCCCTCTGAGCATCAGACCCACCTTCCAGTGCACTGCCTGCTCCCGCCAGCTCACCATGGGCTGTGACCTGCTGTGTCTACACTCTGTCCCATCATCCAGATCTCCAATAAAGACATTAAACAGTATTGGACTCCGTATCAATCCCCAAGAGCTGGCAGATAACTTTGTCCTACTGATCACAATCCTTTCAGCCAACAGACCGATGAATTTTCCACCCATCTTACCAGCTACTTATTCAGTCTCTAGCTAAATAGTCCGGATGTACAGATACTACGGGAAACCAAGTCAAAGGCCTTGCTAAAGTCACAGTATACAATATAGCCACTGTATCCTTGTCCACAGAGCCAGTCATCATACAAGGCAAGCAGGCTGATTTTGAAATGGTATGGGCTAGGCCAGTATATCTAGTAACCAACTCCACCCTGAAAACTGAGGGAATAATACAGCGTTAAGCGTATACACAAAATAACCACACAGACCCATAGTAAAGACTAATTTAAATGAAAACTGTTATATACTCGTGAATGTCTCAAACTAAAACAGAGTGATGCTTAGAGCAGAGAGAGGGACCATTTAGGATCCAATTTTCTTGTTAGGCTTACTTCCAAAATCTGAAAAAAGTCTAACTGATATACATCTTCAGTGTAGGTAGGTAGTAAACCAGGAATTTCTGCACATCTGGCTTTTACAGCCTGTCTCTTATCAAAGGAGGGTGAATGTGGCATGGGAGAGAAGAGACCAAAGCCTGCAAGGAACAGCAGCTTCTAGAGTGCCCTGTGGGAAAATGAGAAATGTCCCCCCCTGAGAACACCAAAGAACCCAGCCAGGCTGGGCTTACAGTTCGGTGAACAACACATTAACGAGTGATGATGAAAGAGACACTTGATAATAATTCCTACACCAAGTTGAGATCAGCACTCAATAGGTTTTGCAGCAAGAAAAACAGGCCTAGAGCTCCTACGCATACGCTTCTGCCTACGCTCAGACTAGGTTAGGGTATACAGCATGCCTTCCACCGTGGCAGAGGGACCCTGGACACAGTTGTGGCCCTCTACATAACTCAAATGAAAGGGGAGCAGACTTCGCTTTGCATTTGTCTGTGCCCCGTGCTGTGAAATGAAGCTGTGCAAGGACACCTTCAGCCAGTCCATCCTATTCTGCCACTACTCAAAGGTACCTCCAACCCAGCCTGCAATTGCCCGGTGCACACACCCTGCCAGCAAGCACCTTCTCCTCCCCGAGCAGACTCGGCTCTGTCCCAGCACAGTTTGTAGTCTCCACAATAAAACAGCAGAAGACTAAAGGATAAGTAACTAGAAGTTACAGAATGGGACCAAGACTGTCATCGGACAGAAGAGCCCAAAAGACACTTCTCTTCTGGTCACTCCATGAAACACTCCACTCCATGAGGTTGTAAGTGAGGTGGGTGTTGGTCTCTTCTCCCAAATAACTAGCCATAGGACAAGAGGAAATGGCCTCAGGTTGCATCAGGGGAGGTTCAGTTTGATATCAGGAAAAATTTCTTTACTGAAAGAGTGGTCAGGCATTGGAACAGGCTGCCCAGGGAAGCGGTGGAGTCACCATCCCTGGAGGTGTTCAAAAAATGTGTAGACATGGCACATCAGGACGTGGTTTAGCAGGCGTGGTGGTGTTGGAGTGACGGTTGGACTTGATGATCTTGGAGGTCTTTTTCAAACTTAGTGATTCTATGATTCTATGAAAATGAGGAGTATCGTCCAGGTCAGAGAACTCTGTCTCAGTCCACTGCCAGGGTTAAGGATCCAGTTAGTGTATGATTAAACCAGACACTACGGATGAGCGTGAGACTGACTTTAAATAGCTCACCAAAACTAAACAGAGTCTTAAGGTTCCTGAAGTAATAACTAGGGACTCAAACTTGTCCTAGAGCATAGTCTCAAATTGGCATTCGGGTTAAATTAGGATGTATTATATGACATGCAATGGACTATCAGAAAGTCAAGAGGCAGAGAGAAGAAAGAAAAATGTAAAAATAGAAAAAATGCATAAGGCTTAGCCTAAGGTTTGAGTTAAGGAATCACTTACAATCTGGTAAAGGAGTTACCAAGCAACTTTTTAATTCAAAAGAGCTGTCCAAAATAAGCTCAGGACTTACTCCTTTCTTTTTGGTTTTCAGAAAGTGAAGTTTAGTTTATCATAACAATATGATAAACTCTAACCAAAATCAAAATTGAAGAGTTGACAAAATATCCAGTTCAAACAAAACTTACAGGCACAGATGAAGGTTTGACGTCAACTCCTGAAACCGAGTCAATGAATTCATGTGTGATTTTTTGTTTGTTTGTTCTTAGAAACTCGGGAATCTGTACTGATTTGAGATTAAAAGAAAATAAACCTCTCATAAATTCATTGAGCAAGATACACTTACTGAAACCATACTCCAGCTGCAAACAGACGCATGTTTCTCCATTCAGTATGGCAAAACACTACAAAGTGCAGTTTCTACCTCAAGCAGTATTTTTTATTTGTAGTTTTAAATGCCCCATGTAAACTTTATATAAATTTTTTTTAGTGTGTAAAGGGAAGGAAGAAAAAGGTTTGTTTTCAGATTGTGTTGTAAGATCAAAAGACAAAAGATTTTGGGAAAGATGCATACTTACGTTGGTAGTTGCACATGAAGCAGGCCTGTGCTGCAATCATCCACTCGGCTCGAGTCTCACAGAAGATAGCAATGTTAGTCTTTGGCTGCTGACCCAATACTGCTAAGCCGTTTCCAAAATTAACAGCTTTAATGTATACATCTTCGTAGGAAAGCCAGGTGTACTTGCCAAGGATGACCTAGTAAGAATAATAAATTCAATTTAGAAAATGAAAATCCTTAACACATGTCCTACTACATCTTCATGCACGTGAAGAAACCACAGATGTTTGAAGTAAAAGTTGCTTAAATTCTAGAAGGAGTCTATTCAAGATAATGAATAATATTCTTGCCAAAAACTACAGGGACTGTGGAAGTTCCAACACAAAATACTGTAATATCTCCACACATGTTATCACCTCAGCTTCTGTCTTCACATTAGGAAAGCACATGGTTCCCACCATATCTCGTAGCTTCAGAAGCCCTCTGAAAGGTCGTGGTTATCTAACACATATGCCTTTAGCTTTTTTTTACAAAGTTTTGTTTTATTTTAAATAAAGGGTGACAAGCACTAGCTAGTACAATATATACTCTGTATTTGCTTTCTTGGATGTATGAGCTACGATTCCCCTCACAAATATGATATGTAGGTGTTTGTTCTTATAAAAAGAGAAGGGGGGGGGGCATGGAACTGGAATCCAGAAATCAATGAGTCCTCAGTCAGAAATTGTGAAATCCCCTTCCCTTCGTTTGTTCCAAAACACACGTCAGGGGGAAGAGGAGTAATCTTTTTGCTCTTTTTTACTGCTAAACAAACATGGGACAGAAGACTGGACTGGCAATTACTGGCAAATCTTAGTACTGACAAGTCACATGGAAAAAGTTAAGCAATCTCACTTTTCTTCTATATGGGAATGCTGGTGCACAGTGAAATCAGAGAGTGAACTGTAAATTCAAGTCCATCATAGATTTCTATGTGAGCACTTGCACCCTACAGTACTATTTTTCTCATTTTGTGGTACATTCTTTCTTTGATGGCATCCTAGAAATTTTCATATACAGATATAGTACAAGGATGATGTTTTGCACTGAAAATCCATGCTCAAATTATTATACCTTACCTGTCTAGTTATACAAGCACCCTAACAATTGTGAAAACTAATTTTTATTAGTTATTTTGAACATTTCCTTTGGCTACATAGCATTAGTAATAAATGCAAGCAAACAATAAATTAAAAAAAAAAAAAAGAAAGCTAGAAAAGCAAAGTTCTCCCTCCTCCCTCCACTCTGTTTTCCAGATTTCATTTATCAACTTTAACTGAATTTCAAACTTGTGGGCTGTAAAATCTAACAACTTTTTGGCATGTAACTACATTTCTAATGAGTCTGCATTTCCACATGCACTTCCTTAATAAAATAAATTTTAAAACCTCTCTCAAACTCTAATACAAAAATAAAATGCAATAGATTTATCTAAACACTTTTTCAGACTGCAGAAGTTTACTACTGGGTAACTGAGTTGTCCCCACTACAGCCTTACATTGCTCATTAATCTACTTGTTTTGCAGAACCAAACTTTTTGACTCAGGATGGGTATATACACAGCTGCTTGGAAATCTCACAAATGTCTTCATGGGTAAATCTGACTTGTCAAACCCAAAAAACAATTCTTGCCAACAATAACAATAGGTAGCAAATTCACCAGAAGACAAACATTTCTCACACCAGTATCTGTTCAGGTTTTCCGGTTTTATTTACAGCTCAGCTTTGCTGGCAAGCACGCTGTTTCAGAGCTAAAAACCTTACTGGAGCGGAAAGGCCACACTGACTTTCACTGCTGTAGCCGGCAAGCGGATCCCAGCAGCAGGGTAGAGGGCTCGCCCTGCGCCCGGTGCCTGTCGCCACAGCCCCCATCCAAAGGGCCCGCCAGTTCCTCTCGGGTTCCACACACCGAGAGATTTCTTGTGTGGAAAACTTTTACTGATTCCAAAGAAAACATTGCGCCCCTTCCTGTCCATCCAAATTTCAGTAATTTGGAATTTTAATTCCAATTTGGGACATTTTTCCCCAAATGCAGTATTTTTGGCAGACTTGGGAATTCTTGACAAGCTCATCAGCTGAAAACAACTTACAGAAATGGACCACCTTTCCACCACTGCACTCTACCTACCGCATGGCCACAGGGATGCTGCCGTCAGATAATTAAGCAAAGAAATACAAGCAGACTCTTGTTACTGTTTCTGGTAAGTTTGCAATCCGTAAATGAACAGGTTTTGGTAATTTCCACCATCCACTACACAACTCACTATAGTTGAAATAATAAATGATTAAAAGGTCAAAGATGGAGCTTTCTGAATAACACCTGTGATTCTGATTTTTTCCCTTTTTTATTCTCTTAAATGATGTATCCTCATTGCTTACACAAGTTTGATATCAAGCAGTGAAAGCAGGCCTTATTGGTGCTTTCCTTTCTTAAGAGGTTAGAAAACCTACCAAAAGGAAGTACAGCACTGTTAGTTATAGTTATTTTTCTACATATAGAAATACAGTTATATTTCTGAACACTGACAAGTGAGAGCAGATGAGACCTTTTTCAATGCAGCTATTTCGAGTTTTACTTTTCCTACTGCCTTCCATGTATTTAAATTCCCACGTTCCCTTCCTCCCCAAGGCCAGCGTTTCTCCTCTACTCCCTCCCTATGACACACTAATACACTGCCTCTGCCCTGTGTCCCATTCTTCTGCATTTCCCTACATGCTGCTTCTGCAGGACACAGAGCAAGTTATGGTTTCTCTCCTCCTTCCTTCTGTTTGAGTACATCTCCAAATTCATCCCCCTTCTTGGCCCTTCCCTCAGTAGCATTCGCTAATATTTTCCAATGCACAGTTTCTACTGTAAACAGCTGCGAAGACTGATGTTAAGTGCCATAATCTTTTAAACGCTCACACACGTTTGATTTTACAACTTTTGGAACTTACTTCTGCTAGATAACTACTTGCACGTGTAAAGAAAATAACTGTCCAAGAGTTTGCAAGAGAAGGGCCCAAGAAATCAAGATTATAGAGAACTGGTTAAGCAGGCAGATAAAACCAAACGCTAAATCAGAAGAGACAGCACCTCTGACTACTACATTAAATAGAAAAACACTGCCCTCTGGTGCACCAGCTTTTAAACGTACCGAAACTGCAACTTCTGAAAAATATTGGAGTTATATAGATCTATTTAATGCATTGGTAAATGTTACTAAGTATCAGTACTGTATTAATATTTGGAAATCCAGCAAAGTATAAAGACTAAACACTTGCTGCACAGTGAGCATTTCTTTCATCTGGATTCTAGGGTAACCTTCTTCACATTTTTAGTGTGAAGGTATCATAAAATGTTGTCAAAAAAAAGCAGGCATGCATAGAGTCATTAAACCACCTAACCTCAGTTACCTTTCAAGGTCTTCCTAAAAGTAGCTTCTAAGGCTTGAAGAGCCTTGACTACCATTTGGAAACAACTGATCACAAATTAAATACATTTCCTTGTGAGAAATTTACTAAAAATAATACAAAGGTATTTTGAAATATCCATTTTTGGACTTTTTCACATGGAAACACAGATTGCATCTGAACACTTCTGAAATATCCCACCCTAAAATATTATTTACATAGCACCCTATGTTTTTCAACACCATAAGCTACTCTTTTACTGCTCAATGACCTGCCATGGCAAGAACCTTTCTGCAACTCCACAGTAAGTCTCAGTATCGGCTATAACGAGCAACGCTCTGAATTCCCAAATGCTTGCCCATATGCTTACTCTTTCACCCAAGTCTCACAGGCTGTAGATGCATCACCCTCCTTTGCCAAAATCGGGTTTGCTTTTCCCTCACTAGGTCTTATTTATTAATATTATATTATTATATATATTATTATGTATTTATTTATTATTAATCCTGTTCTTGGTTACAAACTCTTTTTTTAACAGAACAAAACTAACAAACAACCCCCCAAAAACACAAACAACTCCTCTCCCAAAAAAAACCAACAAAAGAACACATACAAACAAAGCAAAATCCACATACCAATCCATAAAAGCAAGCACATAACAATATAACCTGTAACTAAGACGACATATAATAAATCAACCAGCAGAATAAAGTTCATCATTTGGGCAGCAAAAATTTAAGCTCTGCTTAAATTAATTAGTTTTTCCAATTAATTACATCTTAATCTCTGAAGTATATTCAACATTATTTTATCCTGATTTAAATACGTATTTTATGAAATTAATAGTAGGTATGCTCTCCAGTCCGTGTATTAAAGGACACTACAGAAGGAAGCAGAAAAACTGACTACATATGAAAGGGTAATAAAATTTGTATTTTTTATCAATAATAAAATTAATAATAAAAATGCAACAAGTAAATAGAACAAAATATTTATATTTTATTAATATCTGTTAATTTTGGTTACTCTGACAACTACACAGGTATAAATAAATCTTTTGAATAACATAATATCACAGAAACTCAACAAATTACAGGTTATCTGGGATATCACTGCTCTCAATAAATTAACATAGTATCTGATTTTAAAGATGTTAAATATCTAGCTTAAAATTATTTTAGCCAGAAGTGTTAGCTCACTTAGTTCTCCTAAGAATGAGAAGCTTACTTTTTTGAGATACATATTTACCCCATGAATTAATGAGTCATTAATTAGGCTATCTAGCCCATTGCAATTTGCACAGAGAGACATTTTCTAACATGTCATGCAATTCAGTACACAGATCCACAATTTACATTCAGATCTGCCTCTGAGTTGCAGGTGACCTCAGAAAAATGTGTCAATCATTTCCATCACTGTGTTCAATTTCCGAAAGTGAAAAAATAATCAACAAGTTTTACAACTCCTGTAAGGTATAGAAATTACATGCACGATATCTAAGAATTAAAACTGTCATGCAGCTTTTCGAAAATTTGCACCAAATAAACCTTAACAAGTTGCCTTTACTAAAAGGAACCAGGCAGTAAAAAGATGTATTTCATAAAAGACAAAAGTCGAAGGAAAAGAACGCTGACATCTAGAATCAACAACGTATCTTGTGAAATTTTCCAGTTTTCCTCACTTGCTAAAACATGTTATGAGGTATTATGAAACACTGTATTCCTTAATGGAAAAAGATATTAAAAATAGACTTCTGGGATAACGCCACAACTTGGAACAAAGTAATTTGAGGGCAAGAATGGCAATGGACCATAATGAACTGTTGTGTCAAGCTTAGACAAAATTACCTAACTGAGGTCATTTCTAAGTTTAAATACTTAGAAACAAGTAATTTAAGTAGGTCAACACCAACATTCTTCAGCTTTCCAATATTCAGAATACTTTGCTTGCATAACTGAAAAGGCTAAAACTCCTAAGTTCTTAAGTCTTACGTTACTAATTATGTTTGAAAAACAGAGCACAGATCATGGGCTGCCAAAATACTGATTATGCTCGGAAGCCCACTTTGTACAACATGACCTCTCTGTTTCTTTATAGGGCAACGAGGCAGCAAAATGTGCATTAAAGATCATATGCACCCATTTCTCCCAGCCTTTCCTCCATACTGAAGAAACAACTCCATAGCTGGGAGGAAGTTTCACTAACAATTAAGGCTTCCATAAAGATTTTAACAGAACTAAACTTTGCCATGTATTGTGATATTAACCAAATTCTACCTTAAACATTATACTCCTATATCAGAATTATAACTAGCAGTTATTTAAGGAACCCTTTATTATATGGAGAAATAAAGTTTTCTTCTGCAGCAAAACTAATCTTCACTGAAAATTGTCTTTATAGCTTGTACTTAACAACTTCTAATACAGAAGTGTAGACCTTTAACATATATTTGCATGTATACATGTATCCTGTTAACGGTATCCTGACTTGCCTCTTCAGGCAAAATTGCATTTTTTAATGCCTCCGAACAAATAAAAACCAGTAACTGACAATACAGGCCAGAACTTAGAACACCATAAAAAGGCAGTGCCTTGAAACACCACAGTTTTATACTGAAATTACATCCCCCCCCTTACCACGATAACAGATTAGCAGAGAAGTAGTTCACCTTAAAGGAGACTGAAAGACAAAAAAAGGAAAAAAAAACTCTTCCAATCAAAGTCTGTGCAATCCTTTTCCAAATTTAAGCCCTGAATTCACAGGGCAAAAAAGTAAATCTTTAATTTACAGTTAATTTCACTGGAAAGGCACATGTGAGTATAGGCATCTAGTAATTTTTCTATATTTATCTGATTATAGTTGAGAATAACACAAAGGGAGACTTTTTTTTTTAATTCACCTAAAAGGAAAACTTTAAAGTCGGCTACATCATCAGCTAAATATTAAAAACAAATACCTAAAACATATTTGTTTTTTTCTTTGGCTGAAACCACAAAAAAGGGTATCTACTCAAGCAGGCAAAAACGAAGGTTTAGATTTGTTTTAAATGCTGCGTAATGAAAGACTGGGAATTAGATAATTTAACTCTTTTCACGGCTGCTTCATCTGAGTAGAGAAACTTATTTTCCCCCCCCC
>Ga0065711_1036341_pt1 | contig 21109 bp, 19 predicted proteins | sample Hoacrofraction12_FD_59098 | JGI IMG/M metagenome (GOLD analysis project Ga0065711, IMG submission 59098) | Hoatzin crop microbial communities from Cojedes, Venezuela - Epithelial fraction 12 v2 (version 2) | ecosystem: Host-associated > Birds > Digestive system > Esophagus > Crop | place...
ATCACCGGTTGCTTTGCTGGTGGGTGTGCTAGAGGGACGGCTGTGGCCAAGGCTGAGGAGCCTTCACTGGATCCCATCAAGCAGGGCCTCACTGTGAGTCACCACTAATACAAACTGCAGCCACTTCATTGGCATTGTCAGTTTTTAAATATATATTTTCGCCTGCTGGAGTGATGCTAACTATGGTAATTTATGAGATGAGGGCTGCATTTGGAATACATTTGGCAGCAATGACGAGGCTAGCGCAAAATGTCTTCTGTCTGTCTGGAGTCTTGCTGTAGTTTTAAAACAGCAGTGCTAGGGGTGCTTCCCTGTTTGGTGATCCCATTTTTTTTAATGTATACACATATGGTAGTACAGTCGCAGGCATTCAAATGGGTTCCTGGCTGGAGGGAGAAAGAGAGGAAAACAGGATTCCTCTGGTAGGTGAGCAGGAATGGGTAGGAGGCGGGTAGTAAACAGGCAAAGGGAGCCAAGATTGAACCTCGAGTGAAGGCTGCCAGTGCTGTGTAACACTGCCGAGGGTGCAGGGGACACACCAGGAGCCAGCCTCCGAGGGCAGTAAAGAGCAGGCAACAACGTGTGGCGGGAGCGGTGGCATGCCCTCGTGTTGCAAGGCTGGAGAGAAGTGGGGTATGCCATGGGCTGGTGCGAACTACGACGCTCTTTTGGTTTGAATGGTAGGTTAGGGGCTCAGAGGGGCAGAATAGGGCTACACCACCTCCACCGTTTCCACCACCTGTGGGTGTGGGTGCCTTCAGAGACAAGCCTCATTCCTCCATTTGCAGATGTTTTTTGCTTGGATGCGGTGTAGGTTGATGACCAAGGTCACCTTCAGAAGCTGACTGTACCCGTTTTCTCCTTCCTGTCTTTTTGCGGGAGATTTACTATCGTAAAACCAGGGACGAGCTGCTTTTTCTCTGGTGGCTGAGGACAAGAGAGCTTGCAGCAGTGGATATGCTGGTGTGTTGCGATTTTCGCTATTGCTTGGCGACAGCTGAAATAAAAATAATGAGTCAGACTCTGAAGACGAACAGATGGTAAAGCGTTTTCCCCTCGCCAGTGTGAACTAAGGTGGCTTGAAGAGGGGTGGGGGCTGGAAGGCGGATCTGAGCTGCAGCGCAGGACACCATCCAAGCATGCAGGCTCCCAGGGGCTGGCTCCTCTGCAGAGATGGCCCCACGCGTCTGCAGGAAGCCAGCGCGTCCCCGTGTGTGGGGGTGGTGCGTGCAAATGCAAACCAGTCTCAGCCCTGTTACTGGGTGCCTCGTGCTCCTTTCTGGCAAATAAATCTGTCGTTTGGCCCCCATTCGGTAACTGTTTCTGCTGCTCACTAGCAGGCTGCTGCTGCGCTCAGAGCCTGGGTAGGCGCCTGGCCCCTCTCCTCGCAGCTATAGGAAAGCAGCAGCAAATTCCCTAGCAGCCACCCAGATCCTGCAAGCTGGGCAGGGCAGTCGGATGCATTTTCGGCGTCTCCTGCATCCGGAAGGAGTATGGAAGTTAGTCTGGTACGGCCACAGGCAGCTGATGCTGGAGCGCCTGAGGGGAGGCGGGGAGGGAAAGGGGTGTTTTCCTGCAGGCAAAAAGCAAAAGCACAGTGGTGACCACCGCATCCTTCTCTGCTGGGAGGAGGCAGTCACACCCAGCCAGAATGGGTACAGGCTGAAGGAAATAACTCGAGTTACCCTCCCTGATTCGCAGGATGGAAAGCCTACAAATGGCCTTGAAATCGCCCGTGGGGTGAGTTTCCAGGATTCAGTGCTTGACACCGCCTCTGCTCTGCACTGAGCTCTGCTTACCTGTTTTACTTTGCACTGCCGTATGGTCCTGGCTCCCCTGCAAGCAGGTTTGATTTATTCCAGTGCTATTTACCCATGTTGGTGCCTTTTCCCCCTAAGGTAACTACATAAAATTAGTTCCTGTGGAGCGAGTTGTAATGCAGGCAGGCTATGAAGGTCTTTATCAACTTGATTCTTCACAATGACAGTGTTGTTGCTGGCCTGGAGAGGACCTGCAGGCAGAACCCGCAGTGCTTTTTCTGTTAGAGACACTGCATGTGTGGGAGGAAACTGAAGTTGTTTAACAGCAAAATTAATACTCTCTGCAATTACTTGAAATTTTAAAAAGAAACAAAAACAATTGAGGGTCTCTGTTAATTTCTATTTAGCTACAGAAGATTTGTACTAAAAAAACCCTTCTCTTATTTCTTGCTGCTTTTTTTTCGTTTCCTGTCATTGGCCTCAGTGTGCCTGATACTAACAGCAGTAGCGAAGGGCTGAAAAGTGTTGTTGGAACCAGCTGAGGGCTTGAAGTTAACATTAAGGCAAAAAACCAAAAGCCACAAAACCCTAAAACTCTCCAGACTTCTTGTTAGAACATGACCTGTAGGAGCTTTGTTAACCAACACAACTTTGTAGCCAACGCAGGGCTTTGCATTTAACACCACTACCCCTTGCCAGAGGAAATCCTACCAGTTTACTCGCAGCCAGCAGGCAAGGTGTTGTGTGTGTGCCGTCTTGCCTGGCCTAACACCAGCAGCTCTTCGGTACTCTGCAAAGCTCTGTTCCAACATGAGGGAATGCCCTAGCAAAGCAGGGCCAAGAAAAACCTTTTTTTTTTTTTTTTTTCTCGAAAGGAGAAGGTGTGCTTAATTAGAAATGTTACTTGCAACCACTGGCACTTTTGCTGGGTCATCTAAACCCAGTGAGAAATGCCAGGCAATCCACAAAGGTTATGTACCCTCTGATGTATCTGCAAGTGTGAAAGCAATGTGGGTTTCAGTTATGCAGCAGTTTTAGCGGCTGAGAGGTGTTTTCTGTTTGCTCCAGGTCCCCGGGCTCTGAAGTGAAAGTGTCAGGCAGCCTGCGTCAGACAAGCTGCCAGAGGCTGGCTCAAGAGCTCGCACCGAACAGTGCTTCTGTGCCCTCCTGCTAAGGTCCTCCTGCTATGTCCCGTGCTGGGTAATCTCGTGCTCCCCACACTGAAACTGAGAGGACTGGTCAGACAACACCACACAGATCAGCACCGTGCCTCTAGTTCATCTGCACAGCGCGGTACATGTGGGATTTGGGGTCTCTAGCCTGTGTCTTTATCACTAAATCAAGAGCTGGTCAGGTAGTTAAATTGTTTCCCTCTCCCCTTTGGCACCCACTGATGGCAGATGTTCCCTCACTGGTATTTCCTATCTCGCCTCCTCTCTGGCGCAGCCACAGCTTCCCAGCCCTACCATGGCCCTGCCAGTAAATGAGGATGTTGAAATATTCACCTTTTTTTTCAGAACAGTGTGCTCTGTTGTCAGCAGCTTGCCCTGGAGCTGAAACTCCCTCCTCTCCCCTAACTGGCCGGGCCACGCTGCCATGCCCAGCAAAGGAAGCGGCAGGTCGGAGCAGGAATGGGAGCGCAGTCACTATCTGACATGTCCTTCATCGCCGAGCCTGGCAAGCGGAGCTGGCAGGCAGAGGGAGGGTGACGCCAGGAGCCCGCAGCAAAGGTGCTTTTCTCTACAAAAACCGCTGCCAGAAACAGCTCTTGCATGGGAGAGCTGGCTGGTTTTCTTCCCTCCTGTGGGAATATTGCAAGTGTTTGTTAGAGCTTAGAAAATCTCTTATTAGGGAATGGACATAAGCAATTTGTATGTATTAGTTGCAGCTGTCTTAGTAGGAATCAATTAGGCGCACTGCTACTTATAAAGAGCCCAGAAGAGGCTTACGAAATAGAGCTCACCAAAGCAAAAAATAGCTCTAAAACTTCCCGTTAGAAACAGTCCAATTTTTTTTTTTTTTTTAAAAGTTTGGGAGGGGGGAGAAAAAGAATTCCACTGGAAAAAATCCCCACTTGGTGTAACTTAGAAAAATTCATGCTTGTATTTTTGTGAAAATTCTTGTTTCACAAAAAAAAGATTCCACAGTCATATTTCTAGCAGTCGGAAGTCCACAGTAAGGTCTCTGATGACTTTCCAAGTCCTTCAAACCTCTGGAGAAAAATGTTTCAGGGAAGTGTAAGCCAGGGTTGTCAGTGCAATACGAGGACAAGCGGGCTGCCAGCGTTCCACCCACCCCTTCCCCTCAGAGTGGTTTGTCAGTGCTCCTACACGACGGGACTGCTGTTTTCCAAGAATAACCCCTGTCTTCGCTTAACAGCACTTTAAAGCACCTTGTTCTGCCCAGTCCTCTCCCAGCACCTCAGCTCCGGCATCACGTACAGCTCATCTCTTCCGAGCGCGTCAGAGTTAATACTCAGCCCCGAGGTGTGAACGGTGGGGACTGCGTTGAGCCAGGGAAGGTTTAAGATCCCAGCGGAGATTCCAGGCCGAGGTCCCGAGGCACACGCCCTGGACGCCGAATACGCGCTGTGCTTTGCCAGTTTGTTTCCACTACCGTTTCTCCCCCCGCTGAACACCAGCCTGAGTCTGACAGCGAGACACATCAGCTTAATCCTAGCTCCAGAGGCAGGAATAATTTCATCCCCATCTGGAGCAACAACACAGCGCCACAATCCAAATGTTTTAAGGCATGAAGCAAAGAGCATCACATTCATGGGAAACCACCTCGAGGGTCAGCTGAGGACTGCCTTCCCTGCCGCCCAAATTCTGCTGGAATACACGAACGAGACAAGCCTGTTCCCTTGGAAGACGTGGCAGAAATCTGTACGCGATGGAAAGAAACAAGATCTGACAACGCTTCATTAAAAATCCACTAACAAGGGGTTTTGCTTTGTTTCTTTTTTTTATTGTTTTTAAATATAACTTTTTTTTTCTTTCCAGAAGTCATCATGTCTGACTCCATTAACATTCAGGTAAACAAGTGAAAGAACAACAGATGGGCATGATTTCGTAGCACAGGCGCAGCCACCGGGAGCAGGGCTTGCCTTTCTTTGCGGCAGCTGAACACGGCTCTCCATTGCCTGGCATTCCCTCCCTCTCCGTACCGGCATGGGCGACGCAGCTGGCAGCCACCACGGGACGTTCCTGCTTCAGGTGCCGCGAGAAGTCCGAGGCAGGGCAGAGGAAGGCAGGCAGTTGTGGGATCACAGCGCTGGGCCTCCCCCTCGCCCCCAGCCAGGCTCTCCCCGATGGTGCGGAGGGGCAGGCGGTGGCAGCAGCAGTGGCATTACCAGACCACCCACAAAAATCAGCCCAGCCCCTGGCCAGATGGCAGCAGAGGGCATTTTGGGCCATTTTCGGTCACTTTAGCCCCTTGAGCGTGCACAGTACTGCCACCGCAGCCCCCCTGAATTTCAGCACAGTCACCCTATTTTGCGATCCACATTAGCTCCCCCACAGCTGTGCCCCCCTTCCCTTGAGGGGGGGCACAACTGGAGCAGCCACCGCTGCCGCCAAGCAAGCTTTTTGCCTCCCCTCAGCACCATCCTGGACACGTCCCCAGCCTGCCTGCAGGCCCCCTCCCAGAGGCTGGAAAACTCCACGCTGTTTAAGCCTAGTTCACAAAGCATCCTGGTGTTCAGGTTAACTGGTTGTAAAACTGCAGCGGTTCATCACACTATGCACACTATGAGAAATGTTTATTAAATTGATTTTTCTTTCATTTCTTAAAAAAAAAAAAAAGAAGGCAGAAAGAAGTTAAACACACTGATTCGTGGCATGCTCCACAGTATGAAAAAATCCCAAGCATTCAGTTAAGCTGTCAGCAGCTCTGTTTGACCTTTCAATGTGGTCTTTGAACTTAGACCTGGACAGCTGGCTCTCCTCTTCCCCACCAGCCTCTCCCCTCCTCAGCTCAGCCATTTTCTCAGCTGTCACTATCTCCAGCAGGACGCTTCCCTGGAGAGGGAGGGGTTTGTATTTACAGCCCACAGTTTCACCCTGTGTTTCCTTTTTGGGGGTTTGGAGGGGAGCAGGACGGGGCCCCACCTCACACACACAAATGCACAGGTATGCAGGAGAGGGTCTGAGTCAGGGCAGGGGTGCTACCTAGTGGTTTTTTCTCCCTTCACCTCAGCCAGCTTTGGGACCGACCAGCTGGCAGAAGAGCCCTGTTGCTTTTGGATCCTGAGTGCTTGCGAAAGGACAAGTCCCCTCAGCCCTTCACAGCTCCCTCTTTAGTTTGTTTTAACTCAGGTCCAGCTTCACAAGAGGCTGGACTAGAGGAGATCCCAGTGGGTTGTTTCTTCTGTGAGGGTTTCTCAGCTGCTTCATTGTTCTTCAGCATGACGGTTCCTCTCTGTCCCTCTTCTCCTGGGGCTGACCCCTACTGCTACAGCTGATGACCATTCCATCAAACATGGGGGCTCTTAGCTAGTATCTCTAAAGAAAGCGTTACCCTCTCCCTGCAAAACTCCTTCCGCCCCCTCCCACGGCCTGCCCAGCCGCTGGCTGTTCCCCTCCCGAAGCACCTTTCCCGCAGCAGCTGCAGGGACAGGAGGTGGCCCAGGGAGCTGCGCCTGGAGCTCCCCACAGTGACAAGCCACCTCTGAAATGAGCCAGAGAGCAAACTGCAGCCCGTGCGGGACATGGTCTGAGTAAACGGCCTGCTCTTCTTCCTCCCACAGCTCTCAGACTCCTTCTCCAAGTACCACTTTCTCCCAATTGCTCCTGCCTGGGGCAACCCAGACTCGTAAAGCTTACAATGTCCAAGGACACACCTGACCTGCATCAAGACCCAGTCCATCTTCAAACAGAGCTGCAGCTACATACACAGCATCAACTGAATACTGAACAGTATCAAAAATACGGTATAAGGAAAGAAAACAGAATTGAAATGCTTAATGGCATATTTATACACATTTATCAACAGTCAACAAAAAAGGCGGCAAGTTACACATCCATTCTGTATGCTAGCAATCCCGATGCACATATATGTAAACACACATGCTTGGCTGATGCATATACATATAGCCATGTAACAGAGTAGGTGACCTGAAGGAGCTACGCTGGGGAGCAGGGGAAGGGGTTACCTACTGCAAAACCGCGTCATTCTAGATGTGCACAACGTGGACATTCAGGGCAGTGTTGCTTTAAGGCTATTTCTAAGGCTGAATCTTTTTTTGTCCAACCCCTCAATCTGAAGTTCTGCTGAAGCACTTCCTCCTCTTACCCAGCACAACTTGATATATATATATATATATATATATTTACCTATATACTTTTTAAAGGCCCTATATACTAAAAGGCAGGAAGAGGAAAGGGGATAGTGGGGGGGGGGAAAAGCCTCCGAATGGATCAGTTTGCCCCAGTGCAGGAATTTCCTATCCTGTAGTGCCAAAGGCCATGGCAGCCACGTGCAGTGGACAACGTACTAGTTTAAAATGACCACGGGTCTCCCTCCCTGTCCGATCTGAAGCTCTTCATTGCAACGAAGGGGGAGAGTGAAATACCTTAAGAAACGGAAATATTCCTGGAGTGGGGAAGGCGATCACTAGTTTCAACTCCTTCCCTTACCTGCTTCGAGGTGGCAAAGAGCCGAGAGATACTATCATTTCCAGCTCAAGTGCCCGTACGGCTAAGGAAAAGGCTCTGCTCAAAAATATATATCTATAGAACTATACATATAGATCATCTTTTTAGAGACACTCTGATTTTATTACATAGTTCCTGGGTCACTCTCCCCTTCTGTCTACACGGTAACGGAGTGGCGTACAACAGAAGCAACATACACTGAATTGGTAATCAAAGCTTAACAGGTCACGAGAAAGTGTTTCAACTGCGGTGATCTGAAATCCTGAATTGCCTTGCTTTGATACGCTCATCTCCTGCTGTTGATGTAACTGGAAGTGGAAGGTCTTAAAAATAAACCTTTTTTTTTTCCCCAAAAAATCAGGTTATGACAATTTCCCAGCAATGTTACAGTGTGCGACAACATGCTATAAGTAAGGAAAATTTCACTGAACAAGAGAGCGATGCAAAGATGAAATTTTAAACATGTATGCATATGGCTGGGAACCCCCAAGCCTCATCCTGCAATACATAAATGCAGGATTTCTAAGGTTAGAGACCTTTTTTAAAAGTTTTTTTAAAAGTTTTCTTCTTTTTTCCAATATCATTTGTAGGCAAGCGTTAGCTTAACAGCGGAAACTTAGTACAGAACTAGACTCTCCCAAAAACGTATGTCTATAAAGAAACATTGAAGAAGATTAAAAAAGTGACTTAATGTTCAGTTTGTTATATCTGAGTAACTGGGACTAAAATTCACCCCCAGGCGCTGACCCTTTAATGTAACGAGTCAATGGAAATCAGACAATTTACAAAGTCATAGCCCCAAGAAAAAAACCCACAAAAACAAAAAGCCAAAAACATCCCTACTCTTCAGAGAGTAAAAAAAAATTTAAGCACGACTTCTGTTAAGGACTGACCTAGCGATGCGAACGGGCCGGAGAGGAACGACGCGCCTGCGTTTCCCTCGGCCACATCGCACCCAGGCGCCGGGGGCTGTTTCCTCTCCTCTCCTCTCTCCCAGGCTTTGGGCAGCCAGCCAGGCTTCCCTACAGACAGCTTGGAAACGCCGGGGAGTTGGGGTGGTGGTAGGAACAGATGAGTACAAACGAACAAAAATGCTAAATCCTGCTTCAGCATCCAATTACGTATATAAAAAAAGTCAGTGTTGAAAAAGAGAGTAAAAACCAAGGCAAAGTTTTCTGGTAACAGGCTGCAGCCTTCTCCTCTGTACATCTTCCACCAACATTATTTCAGAGTTATAGGGGGTGGGGAAGGGGGAAGGAAGGACTCAATCTCCTGCTACAGCAGCTTTCCCCATCACACAAAACTGATGTGTAACTAACTCAGCCACAAGGATACGGGAAAGTTTTATTTATTTAAAAAAAAAAAAAAAAAGTACTTCAAAATAAAAATGATAAGTACTGAATGGTAATATTGGAAGTATTTATATACATAGTTTTCTTTGTCTTTTGATGAAATGTCTCCTGGTCACTTGGTGGCACTTGGGGTCCCCTCTAACGCCGTCCTCCCTGCTCCCCCCTTCCCCTCCCCGGGTCTCACGGCTCAGTAGACGGAGCTGTTCCTTATGCCACAGCACAGCACCATGCTCAGGATCATTTCAAAGATCTGTCAGGAGACACAGAGGCATCAGTGAGGGACCAACCAGTACGATGCAGGAGCTCTGCCCTGTCCCGAGGTCCCCCACTCCACATAAACACTCTCACGCCAGAGATAAGGGCAGAGATGCTGCGTCTTCGCTGCTGTTTTGACCAGTAGTTGGCCAATTCGAGACAAGATGATGCTCTCTCCTCTCTCGCTGGCAGCAGCGGTGGTACGCTGCAAGCTGCCAGCTACGCAGCAACAGCTTCGGGATCCCTCCAGCATGACAGCTCAGCCTTGGCGCAGGCACTGGGTTACCAGCCCACGCTACCGACCGCTCACTGGGGAGCAAACCCACCGTGGCAAAGAAAGCAAATCCCTTCCCACTGCAGACCCCGGCAACAAAACACGGCGGTCTGAGACACGAGCGGTTTTGGAGGCAGCGAGGAGGCTCAATGGTGCTCTTCCCTTCTGGATGGGGTTGCAGGTGCTCCTGCTTTACCGTGCTCGCTGGGCGCCTGCCCTAACATCCTGACCCACTGGAGGGATGATGAAGCCCTCAGTCTCAGAACGTCCCAGAGCAGCTGGGCTGCAGAGGGCTGGCGCTGCATGCTGAGCCGCAGGGCAGCCAGCGGAGAGGGACGGATCCAGCCCAGCTGGAACAGGGCCGGGCCACCCTGAGGCAGCTTTTCCCCATCCCACAACAGCAGGACACCACGCAGTCACGCTTACCATGATCACAGCAACCACGATGGCAGCGATACCGATCAGGTACAGCTTCCCGGAGAAGAGCTCGTCAATTTTTTTGTGGCAATTCGAGGACTGAAGCACAGAAGCACGCTGGTCAGAGAGCCTGCTTTCCCCTCGCCCGCCCGCAGCACCCACAAAATCAGGTCTGCTTCCCACCGGTCCCAGTCGCGTTCCTGGGTCCTGGATCTAGGACTTCCCGCCAGACTTCACCCCTCTGCAGCTGCCAGCCTCCTCAGGCAGGAACAGCAAAGGAAGCACCAGCGGGAACCTCCGACATCCCTCACCACCATCCCCAGATAAATTAAATCTCTACCCCCTATCTAATTCCCAGTAAATCCCCAAATCTCCTTGGCACCGAGTTTCCTCGCAGGAGCTGCACTGGGCGAAGAGCAGCCATGCCTACCTCGATAATGTTTTTCAGGAAGGAGTCCTTCTTTGGGCAGAGGTCATCTCTCCACAGGGGAGTGATAGCTCCTATTGCGTTATCGGGACCACAGCAGTCCAGCTACATGGAGAGACGAAAAAAAAAAACCAACAAAATAACAGTGTTAGCAGACAGCAGACACCCATGCAGTGTTCTCCCCACCATTAAACATCCTTGAAGCCACCCAAGACCGAGGAGGCATCTTGGAAGGGGGAAACAAGTGAGGGGGAAATAACTCTCCAATTCTTTTCTTTCCATGCAATGAATCTGCTTCCTACAATAATCCCAGACAGGTCTGGCATTGGTATCTTGGAGGAGAGTGAACCCAGCTCTCTCCAGAGATTTGTTTCCTGCTGAGCAGAGGAAGTATCGGGATTGGTTCTTCCGAGCAACATTTTTCTACCGATGAATTTTACTCAGTCAAGGGTGCTGAGGTAAATGAGAAGCAACTTCATTAGAGCTCAGGCCAGACTTCCCAGCACAGGGCGAAGGACAGAATATTGAAGAGGACGCAACTCTGCTTCTTGGCATGTAAGAACAGCAAACTCAACAGGCTAAGACCTGAATGTAGCACCATCTGCTCTAGACCCTGCTTTTCCCATTCATTTTCCTGACCCCCATTTCTAATTGTCCTTCCTCCCACATTCTCATTTCCTCTGGCTTCAAGAAACTGCTATGGAGAGGAGATTTCTACGCAGAGCTTGGAAAGCAGGCAGCAAAATCCCAGTGCTGAGAACACATTTGATCCAGTTCGCTCCGAAGCATCAAAAAATCCAGCGTTGCCTTTGTTGCCCACCCAAGGACTTGTAGTTCAACTACTTCCTCTGCCTCGGCGGTGGGGTGCTATCAGTCTACGCGCAGCGACAGTTGCTCCTCACCACTTACCCACGGACAAACTGCACTCAGAAGTTAACCGGGTGCAGTTCACAGCACGCAGGATCCCACCCATCAGCAATTGCTTTGGCCAACTGCACGTAGCCTCAGCAGAGCGTGCAGCAAGACCGCCCGCGTCTTACCGTTTCATGAAAGGTCTTCACTACAGCCTTCCCGTTGCTCGCGTCCGATTCTGCCAAGAGCGCTTGTTGAAATGCTTGATCGTAAAACTGCTTCACATCTTTGGCTATCTAGGAAGGACAGGGGAAAAACTCCCTTTCAGCCAGAGAAGGAGGAGGAAACCCAGCCAGCAGATGCGCCTGAAGGGGACAGGTTCCCTCTAATGGCACTCACAGGTAGATGAGCAGTTTTTAAGCAGATTTGGGCCCCGTTTATTTGCACAGGTGCGTGAAGAAAGGCCTGTCTTTCACACAGCTCAAGTCCCTCGAGCCGCAGCGTGTTAGGAGCAGCAAATACAACAAACCTCATCCACCAGCCAGCAGGTTGCAGCCAACGCTATCCAAGCGCTCCGCGAGCTCTCTCTAGCAGGCAAAGGCTGCCAAGCCCCGGAGGGTGAACCACAAGATCGGAGATAGCCTTCAGCCTGTACGGATTTGCTATTGCTGCCAGGAATGCAGAAACGGCTTGTTCTGAACCACACGACATGTGGGTACAAAGCAAGCAGGCAACACGTGTCCCACCGAGGCTGTGGAGGCAGGACACGCTGGGGAAGTCACGAGGAGGTGGGGTGCGCAAGCAAGGCCAGCTGTAGGTACGGGCACCTCGGCTTACTGTCTGGCTCAGAGGGGATGCCAGGAATTTGGGGGAGATTGCACGCTAAAGCCTAGTGAGGCGGCTCATTCGGGTCAGGAAGCTTAGGTGCTTTTAGATGGATGTCAAACTCCGGCTGGGTCCCTACCTGGAGCTGGGCACCCCCATCCTGTAAATGGTTATATGACAAGTCTCATCTGTACTCTAGCTCTACCACCTGGGCTGGCAAACTGCAGCCACTCCCGGGGGTCTGCTCCACATAGCAAAGAATCCCTCATTATCAGGGAAACTGGCCTTGTGGCTTCTCCTTTAACACCTTCCAATAACTTGGGAGAGAATGATGAAAGCAGGACATACAAGAGAAGCAAAAGCAAAAATACGAGCAAGTATGAAAGGGAACAGGCTTTCCAGAACATCTGCTCTTGGCAGCGCAGGCTGGGTTAGCACTTGAAAAAAGAAACTGCAGCAAGAAGGAGTGTGATTTCAATCAATTATCCCAGCATTTCTCCACCACTGCTCAAAAAAGTTTGCTTTGGAGGGCAATATTCTCCAGTCAAACCATTTGATTCTGGTACATGGAAAAAAATAAAATAATAATCCTACTTCTTGCCTCCCCATCCTGTACCTAAAGCATCTCCAAGAAGGCAGGCTGAGGGAGAGCTGCCTCCAGCTTTGTGGAAGAGCATCCTGTGCCTGTGCGGTGGGAGATGATCGTCACCCCTCAAGGGACTGCAAGCCCAGGTGGAACGGAGTCCCTGCTGGGAGCAGCTCTCGGTGGCTGGCATCACTCAGCGCCTCCCTCCCAGCCCTCCTTGCTCCCGAGCCGCCCTGACCGAGGCCAAGAGAAGGAAGCCACCTGCCTTGTGAGCAGGGACTTCCACGCAGCTCATTCATCATCAAGGCTGCAAAAGCAGCTGAGGCCATCAGACTGCCACCGTTCATTTTAAACTGCAAAATTAATTTTAGGGGCTAAAATCGTGGCTCTCATATTGGCAAATCCTAAATTTCTCAGCTTTATTCTCTGATGGACAAGCACCCTCTCCTCAGCAGGGAAAGCAACAGCCATGGGGTCCCTCCTTGCTCAGGCTTCACTTTTTTTGCCCTTGCTTCAGTTGCACGTCTTGGACTCTTCGGGATTCACAAACTAACATCTGCAGGAGGCACAGCCCCTCTGCAAAGGTTAATTAGCTCACCAAAGTTGCTAGGAAACAGCACGCTGCCTGCATAATGATATGTTTAGCCACAGCAGAGTTTGTTCCGGTGAAGTCATGCTCTCTCCGGTGAATGACTACAAGGGTGCTCCCATTCACGCGGAGCTGGTCATCTGTGGCCTACAGGCATGTGAAAGCTGAGCAGGCCACCACCTACTCACACAGCTGGCTTACGTCTCTTAGTAAAGTAAACACATTTCCTACTCTGCCAGGGAGTCTAAACTTGGCTTTGAGCACATGCAGTCCCCTTCTCTCCTCCAAACCCTCGCCAGCCGAGTGATCAACACCCAGCCCGCTGCCTGCTCCAGCATGGCCATGGTTCCCACACACTGACAGTTTTGCTCTTGGAGACCGATCTCTGCGTTTGCGCGAGCACATGTGACCATAGCGAAGGGAAGGTGCGCAGAAAGGGAAGGTGACAAGCTGCAATTTTCAGTCCTACCCTTCAGCTAAGCCCCTCCAGCCAGAAGGCCTCATCCAAGCAGTCCCTAGCAGCGGTGCCTGGGACCGAGACGCGACTTCTACCCCTCACGCCTGCACAGCATATTGATCAGCAGCACGCTCAGCCCTGGCAGACGAACTGCCCGAAGCGGGTTATATGACACTGGCAAAGAGCAGCAAGCATCACGCAATCCCGTTAAGGCAGACGCTGGCTCTCCCCATGCTGCGTTCCCTCGCTTCGGGGCCACGCGGCTGGGTTTGCTCCCTGGCACCTCAGACATGCAGATGGCTTTCCTTCACGACTTTCACGCGTGAATCAGCTCACAATGTGACTGACAGTGTGGCAGCAAGGAGGAGAGCCAAGCCAGACAGGGCTACTTTTATTCCAGACATTGCACTATATACCGTAAGAGGCAGCTGCTGCCATCAAGGGCTCACATTTAAAGTTCGTCAGCCCAGCCGAGAGGAATTCGGTGAGACGCCCGGGTGACACAGCTAATCCAGGCCCCCATGACTCAGTCCAGGAGCAGCTCGCACGCAAAACATCTCAAGCTGGGATGTGCTGCGGTTCTGCCCCAGCCTCCCAGTCCCACAAACGCAGGTTTCGCAGTTGTCTTACTTGGTCTTTGTTGACAAATCCCCAAATTCCAGCTGCAACTTCGCAGGCAAACAGGATCACCAGGCAAGTGAAGAACTGCAAAAACAAAGCAAGAGAGGGACCCTGAACATATCTGGCTACAGGCAGAAGCAACAATCAGGTGGGCAGAGGTGTGGGGTGGCACCGTTATTCACAGGGATCAGAGCAAAGCGTCACCTGCCTTCAAACCATTTTCTCTCTCATACACACACTGAGCTCAAATAAGTTTTCCTGTAACTCATCGGATGCCACCCCACGTCCAGACTTCCCGCTGGGATGGCTGAGGGGGGTTAGCAGAGCCCTTCCCACACAGGGACTGTCAGGGATGAGGATGCCCTGTGCACCACAAGATATGCTGCCCCTCTTCGCACACCTGCAGGACCATCCAGACAAGCTTCTTGCTCTGCCACAGATGCTCCGAAGAGGGGAATTGCCAGTGCAGGGTTAAACACACTTTTCAGCTGCTGAGGAGCTGCAGGGTGTCAGGGTGTGATTTATGGCCGGCTCTCTTGGCATCCACAGCCCTGCAAGGCTACTGCAGTTTTTTGCATAAATACTAACACTGATGTTTTCCCACAGTCCCACCCTGTTGGTGTAATTCCAGCCTTCTTCCTGCCATCCCTTCACAGCCTCCCGCCATCTTTTTGCTCAGTCGTGACGGTTGGTCTGTTATGCTGGAAATGGGAAGCCATCAAGCTCATACATCAGAATCAAGTGGGAAGGCACAGACAGGCATGATCCACATGCGGCCAACATTACCGCCGTGACAACTCCACCCTCAGCGACTTCTTCCTGAGAAAAGCCCCAAACTGGGAGAGTTGCCAGAGAAATAAAGAAGCAAAAGAGGTGAATGCAGTCAGGGGAAGACATAAAATCATGATATGGGGCGGGACAGCAGCCCCAGGATCCTGGGCAATCTCTGTTCCAGAGACATTCAGGGCATTTTCTTCAACATCAGAGGAAACGGGAGTTTCCAGAATGGCGCTACGACCTGGCTCTCACATGCAAGAGCAAAGGGTTATCAGCCAAATGGAAACAGGACTATTGACCTGACAGCAGGAAAGGACTTCATACATCCTCGTCCAGTTCCAGAACAACCAACTGCTATTTAAACACCTATCTAGCCCTGGTTCTCCAGGAACTTCTTTAGGGGACTGGGTCCAGCATCACCCCCAAGGAACCACATCACCCTAAATCACAGGCACAAGGCCACTGTCATTCTCTGGGTAAGCACTAGGACCCACTCGTGCAGTGGCGGCCCTCCAGTGAAGGACGGCTCCTTCATCCCAGATTTGGAGGTACAACTCCCTGCAGACTCAGTTCTGCGAGCTGGCTGCAAAACGTCAGAGATGCAGCCCGACGCGGTGGGAACACGGTGGCATTCCTGGCCTGGTGTTCCCGAGGAGCAGCGCCCGCTCCATGCCGAGCGGCTCCCTCCTGCCTTCCTCGGGTCCCGCCACCCAGCTTCCACGCTGCCTTCGGCACGGGATTTCGACAGCGTGGAGGTTCCTGGTACTTTCCCCTTCTGCAGTAAGCCTGTAGTCACTCCATCAGCTGGCCGCAGGAGAGGGGAGCGCGGCTGCTTCCCTGCGACACCCTAAGGACGCTGCCTGGAAATGTCCTTGGAGCACGGCGGGGGCCTTGGCCAGGGGAAAGTGTCGTGGCAAGGTGTCTCCAGCCTTCTCGTTGCAAGCCGAGGTGTGAGCACCCACAGGCAGCACACAGAGGCCAGAGCTGCTCATTTCAGCCAAAGCAGCTGGTTTCCCTGTCGGGCCTCAGGTACGTTGTACCATCTGCCCTTCTAATCCTCTTTCCAACTTCAGGAGGGACTGAGGGGTAATTCAGGTTCTGTAATCGCTTGCATTGACAAAAAAAAATAATCCAAAGCTGCCAGACCTCGCTACAACAACCCGTTGGATTTGTGCAGCAGCTCCTCCTACTCTGAGCAGCAGCGATAATGCCTGCAAACTCCTACAGCAGCTCTCATCCACTGGCGTTCAGAGACGCTGTGTAAAAGCTGGTGAGAAGCACCCCCTTCTTACTGGGAAACAGCAGCAACTAGAGGTGAAGCCAGCTGCGAGAATGAGGGAAAGCAGCTCCGCTTCCCTCTGTCCCAGCTGAATCCACACCCATGGGTCGCTACACACCACCAAGAATCTTCAAACCAGATGAAGCCAAGTGCTGGAAAGTCCTTCCAATTTTTAAAAAATTTCTTTTTAATTTATTTTTTTTAATGTTTTACCTCTCCAATTTTTTTTTTTTTTTGCATTGACTTTAAAGCTGAACCACATGTGAGAACTTGCTTTAAATAAATGGGTCTCCCTTACCCCCAAGGCAAAGGCTTTTGGTGTGGCTACAGTTTATACAATTAAGCTCATCCTGTGCCAGGAATCCCAAGCTGCTGCCTCACATCAAGGACGCCCATAGCACTTCGGTAATGGATTTTCCAGGATACACCTAGACGTCCTCACTAAGATACTGTAGGAAATCTTTGCTGTTTCCGTGTCCAAACAGATAAAAATAGTGGATGGTTCCTTAAAAGAACTGAAATCACCACAGGCAGCCTTTAAATGGAGTGAAAGGTGAAGCCGTAAGGGACATCAGGGAAGAGAGTTTAGTGGGTGCTTGGTAAGACAGTCCGACCATGGCGGGGAAAAAAGCATGGGGGGGGGCGGTTCACATATAACAGAGAAAATGACTCTCCAAGAGCCCTGCTGTTCACACCGCTGGCTTCAGCTGCCGTCCTGCAGCCAGGCACAAGCAGGAGCTTGCGGCGTGCCTGCCAGCTCAGCCAGCGCTCCGGCACGCGGGGCAGAGATGCCCTTGGCCAAACAGCGCTGCCGTGCTCCTCGCAGAGGTCAGCCAGGTCCCATGTCCTCCCAGCCCCGCTCGGTGCACGGGTCTCTGGCACGGGAGGCACGGCCACACGCCGCCGGGCAGGGACATGGCAGGGACACCACGCGGCCGAGCGGCACCCAAAGCCTTGCGCGTCTTACCGTTCCCAGCAGGCACTGGGACTCCTGGATAGCGCCGTAGCATCCCAGGAACCCCACGAACATCATGACAGCTCCGACCGCAATCAGGATGTAGATTCCTGCAAGAGGCAGCGAGAGGCAAACGCGTTACTGTGGGGCTTTGTACGGCAGCATCCCAGCGCCTGGCCGGACACGCCAGCTCCCCGGGCGGCTAATTAGGAACGTGCACAATTAAGGCCCAGGAGATGTGAGCAGGGGTGGCGGCAGACATAGTGGAACAACGCAACCTACACGATTCAGATCTCAAAGTGTTCGAAGCTGCGAATGCTAAAACTTAAAGCCCCGTCACCCCCAAAATCGGAGGAAAGGCCGAGAGCTCGAGCAGCAGCAGGCAGAGGATGGAGCAGGCAGGACGAAGGCCTTACAGCATCCTCAAAGCGGCAGCATGGGAGCTCCCGTGGCATACATACAGCTTTAAACATTTAAGCAGACGAGAGAAAAAATATTAGTTAGCATATCTTTTAAAATAAACAATAAGGCATAGGGTTTATTTATATTAAACAACGTACAAATATTTATCTGGCTAATATTTTCAAGACAGATGAGCCACAAAACTAAGGGTGAAGCACTGCTTAAGCATCTAATTTAATATAGTCCAGCTTTCATTTGTTACAGGTTCTTCTACAGAGAAGACGACATTTTTGTCGTTATTAAATTTGCACAGTCAACTTACTCCGTAACTAGTTCAAAGCTCAGAAACTAGGCTTTGGGGGGCTCAGAACACAGAGGAATGAAACTTTACTCATCCAGGAAACGAGAGCTTAGCTCAAGGCTCAGGTCTGCTGCCTCTAGCAATCACCATGGTCTCGCCATGGCTGGCAAGACCATGGCGATCACTCAGCCAGTTGCTATCAGTGCAGTTAAATTTGTTTCCTTCTCACACAGCTTTCTGATGTATTCTGTATATTTAGTGCATTTTTTGTTAACTAATATTCTCCAGTATTGTGGTTCTACTACTTTGTAAGTGAATCCTACTTTCCATTCAAAAGCAATTTGACACATGTGAAAAATAATCAAAGAAATAATTACAAATAAGGCAAGACTACAGTCACCATTTTTAACTGACAGTGAGAGGGAAAAAAAAAAATCAGGATGAGAAGGATGAGAAGGATGAGAAGAAGTGTACACGGGGCGCCCCAGAGGTAAGAGCAATGCAGCGCATCTTGCTAGTGCTTGGGAGACACATCCCTTCATTTAAATGTTTTCTTTTTCTATGAGTCAAAATGCTTTTGTAGTTATTACTCAATCTGTCAACTCCCCTTTAGGAACAGCACTAAAGTATAAACAGAGCTCAAGATTAAAACTGCTTGTACATGCCCGTCATGTTTAACATTTTTCTTATCTTCGTAGCTGTTAAACAATCTTCTGATAATTAAAGCGCAAAGTCTAAAGGGCACGTACCCAGAGTGGAGTTAAGCCAGGTTAAACCCTTCTCTGAAAAACCAGATACACAATAACGGTCTCAACTTGCTCAAAATCCCCTTACAGACACGTCCAGCTTGGGAAAGGGTCAACGCTGGCTCCCGCTTCTTCCCTCTTTAAAACAAGCAGTCACCAGCGCCCAAGCCACGCCAACGCGAGGGCCAGCACGGCGAGAGGCAGCGATGGCAGCAACACCGCCCCGACAGCCCCCATGCCGGGACCCGTGCTCCTCGCCATCACCGCACCGTCACCGCGCTGGCGGGCGAGCGAAAGGCAGCTGCGGGGGAAGGCGACCCTGCGGGAAGCCCCTCGCCACGAAACCCGATGTGCTCGGGGCCGATGGCACCAACACCCTCGCGGCAGCACGGCCAGCGCGAGGAGGGAACGCAGCACGATTGGCACCTCCCGGTGCGTCTCGTAGGGGCTCAGCAGCGCCCGGCAGCCACACAAACCCCACCGGCAACGGGTTGCTGAAGCTCCTTAAGAGGGGATGGGACATCTCCTCACGTGAAGGTGAGAAGAGATGGGAAAAACAAGCAACCCCCGTCAGAAAGAGCTTCTTGGAAAGGACAGGCCAGCAGCTAAAGCTTTGTGGGCCTGCCTGAAGCAGAACTAGGCGATTTTGTCCCAACAGCTGGTGATGCCGCGGGGTGGAGGGGCCGTCGGTGGCAGCCGGGCAGTGAGCCGGCATGGCGAGCTGCAGGCTGGGGCGTGTGCGGGGAGCAGGGGCCCCAAAGGGGTTGGAGGTGATGGGAAGGCATGAACGCATCCTGTAAAACGACGGCTGGCTGCTGGATACCTGCCAAGCTCCCGAGAGACTGATGGAGATTTTCAGATGCTACAGACTGCTGTTTCAAGAACAACGTATCAGCAGTGGTCTCTCAAAAAAAGGTCTGCTTACGGTCACCAGGCTCCGCTAATGCCCAAGAACTAGCCCTCACCGATCCAGTTTGTACCAGTGATGCTGCTGCTTTAGATTTTCAACCCAACCGCATCAGGTTTTTCCATCTTACAGCCCTGGGTGGGTCCACTGGTGAGTCTTCATCACAGGTCCCTCTGGGAAAATGAACTTTGCTTATTCCTGAGTGCAGCAGCTTCCAACTTCTCCTCACATTAGGTCATCAGAGAGATGACAAAGCTGGGCTGGGGACAAGTCATTTCAACATCTGAGAAGTCACCGTTCATGCTAACCACCCTGGTAGATGGGTAATAAGCAGATGCAGCACATCTGCAGCCCAAGCAGCATGATGCTACAGGGACCCCAACAACCAGGTCACTCCCACAGACCGACAGAATTCTCAAATTCTTCAAAATAAACACCGAAGGCAACTTCCACGCTGAATAAACACAGCCAGGAGATCACAGAGTCATAGAGCAGCCCAGGTTGGAAGGCACCTCAAAAGATGATCTGGTCCAACGTTTTGTGAGAAAGCGAGCCTAGATGAGACTGTCTAGCACCCTGTCCAATTATACATCGAAAACCTCCAGTGATGGGGACTCTATCATGGCCTTGGGGAGGTTGTTCCAGTGAATGATTGTTCTCACTGTAAAAAATGTCTTTCTGATATTGAGATCATCAGGAAAACATAAGAGCCATGAGTGGCTACGAAAGTTTTGCTCTGAAAGCTAGGAGATAAAAGCCCAGTGAGAACCTCAGCTGAAGGAGGAGACTAAGAGGCAACAGAGACATCTGACGTTTTATAGAAGTCTCCTGAAGGCCTCTGTACTTGCTTCCTGCTGGGATTTGTGCAACTTCAAAAGAAAAACCAAAACCAAACCCGACCTGCTGAACTCCCACCCCAGACAGGCTGTGCAGACCTCAGACAGACAAGCGAGGTCCCAGTTTCCCGCTTCTCCCCCCGCTCACGCTTTGCCAACCCCTCGGCAGAGCCAGCGCCGCTGTCAAGCAAGCGAACAGCAAGAAGGAAAGGAGGGAAGGGCACAAGCTGGGCACCACGCGCGGCTCCCTGACCGGAGCCCGGCGGATGCGACTGGTGGGGTGGGAGCCGCAGGAACGCGCAGCCAGGCGGGGGAGAGGGTGGCGAGGACCGGCCTGAACTCCAAAAACCACAAAAAAACCATGGAAGGCTTTTGGGATAAAGGCCAGCTTCATTCCCAGGCACAAACAAGCGGCCGCTATGGAGTCGCCTTTGTTACCGAGGGCCAGAGCACTTCAGGCTCCTGGGAGGCAATGGAGCAGGACTCTGCTCCTGAGTTTATTTAAAAACAAGCACGAAATCTTTAACGCAACAACAGCGCCCTGTATGATGAATGCTAGCGGTGTTTCTCCATGGAAACGCCACTCTGAAGGCTGCGAAAGCAAACGAAGGCAACCAAGGCGCCCAACCACACGCTCAAGGGATGGGGCAGCTGGGGGGGTCTCTGCCTCCAGACTGGGTGCCAGGCAGCTGGGGGACTATTTCACAGCGATCACAGCCCAGACGGGCTTCCCCTCTACACTGCCCTGGCGAGGCCTCATCTGGAGTACTGTGTCCAGTTCTGGGCTCCCCAGTTCAAGAAAGATGAAGAGCTACTGGAGAGAGTCCAGCGGAGGGC
>Ga0065711_1036340_pt1 | contig 21108 bp, 11 predicted proteins | sample Hoacrofraction12_FD_59098 | JGI IMG/M metagenome (GOLD analysis project Ga0065711, IMG submission 59098) | Hoatzin crop microbial communities from Cojedes, Venezuela - Epithelial fraction 12 v2 (version 2) | ecosystem: Host-associated > Birds > Digestive system > Esophagus > Crop | place...
GGCAGCCTGGGCCAGGGCTCCGTCACCCTCAGAGGGAAGAAGTTCTTCCTCATCTTCAGCTGGAGCTTCCTCTGCTTCAGTTTGTGCCCGTTGCCCCTTGTCCTGTCACTGGGCACCACTGAAAAGAGCCCAGCAGCCTCTGCGGGCGCGGGGGAAGAGAGGAGGGCCAGCCAGCGCTGAGTTCATCCTAGCTGTCTGTGCGCAGTCCCTGTGGGTTGGATTTGAGGTCTGTTGGCAAGGGTAGCGGGAGCTCGCAACGCTGCGCACCACGCGGTCCCTATCCCCCGAGCAGGCTGCGGTCTCCAGGGCTACCGATCTGGCACTGCCGCCAGCGCTGAAATCACAGCCGTTTAAAAAGGAGATAATAAACCTCGCAAGAGCCAGTTGCTTAGGATTCGGGCAGTCTATTTTTTTCCCTGTGCCACTCTTGGCTCTGATATCTCGCTGCCTTTGCAGACTAAGGATAGAGCGATGCGTCCTGAAGATAAATTTCTCCTCCTGCAGGGTGGCAAGGGCTAGCGGCTGGCTGTTCGTGTGCTGAGTGGCTCTTGCCATGTGCTGGTGGGAAGGCTGGCGTGAGCAGGTGGGTCTGTCATCCTGTGCCGACGTAGATGAGTGTCTGATGCCGATTCCTGCAGGTTAGGCTCTTTCGACTGCCACCCAGTTCTCCTAACGCAAGGGCTGTGGGACTCGACGGCTCAGGGGTGACATGAGGTTCAGGGCTTGGCCTTCAGCTGCTGTATTGCCATGTGAGTTCCTTTCATCTTATGGCTTTAAGCAACAGAATTTGCTTGAAATTGTGATGTCTTCGTTTACCTTTCCACTGTGTTTTGCACTATGAGGGGTTGATCTTAACTGGGGCTTTTGCAGGATACCAGACTGGCTACAACATCCTCTTTACAGAATATTGGCCAGTAAAGATAGTATAACAAAGTGGGGAGGATCTGCTTGTCTTTTCAAGTCTTTTATTTATCGGTCATGCAAGCTCTTTGCCTTCCTTTCCCTTTGGAAAGACAACGGTACTGGTGTCCGGCCTCGCGAAGCACCCCGAGGTCGCTGGAAGAATATCTCCAGGTGAGATGCTCTTATTCAGGAGGTGGCATGCCCGCTCAGCTGGCTGGGCTGGGCTGCTGCCGAAATGCTGGAAACAGTCTAAAAAAATTCACATTTTCAAAACGTCAGTGTGCTTTGGAATGTTGTGATGCCTGTTCCTTATCTCTTCCTTGGAAAAAAGGCTAGATTTTAGGAGTTGGGGGTTTTTAGCTAATATATAGAAACCCCTCTAAAATACGTTATGTATTTTCAGATAGGCTGATACATGTTGAAGTCAGTAGCCTCATTCCAAATAGCTTTTTCTGTTGATTTTCTTTTTCAGCAGCTTTATCAAGTACATTTTCAAGTCGTGTTTTTATCTTACAGTACTTCCGAAAAGAACCAATTACTTATTTTTAAAATCATTTTTATGCCTTGATTCTTTGGAGGCTGCTTTATTTCAGAAGCAAGCTTTCTTCTTGCATAAAAGGTAGTCACAGTAAATGGCACGATGGGTAGTGATACTTCTGATCAGGTAGACCTTGGACCTGTACAGTCAGGAAATGAGGAGAAGGGGGTCAGTGCCCATTGTTCAGTGGGTATCACCGAGGGGGCTCCCTGAATTCCTCGGCTTGTGGGAATTCCCTTCATTGATGAAAATGACTTCAGCATGACACAACAGGTCTCCACTATTTCTCATTTTCACACACATTTCAGGGACATCACCTTGCCAGCAACAATGTACAAGTTCTCCAGTATTCTTGATCCCTTCAGAGGACTCCACCGCGATGCTGCGGTGATGCCTACCCATAATAAGGCATAAGGAATAGAGCTTTGGAGGTTCAGTTGTGTAGATGCTGTCTTCAGATTTTAAAATCCACCTGGTTTGGGACTTCTTTGTCTAAATAATGCTGCCTAACATTTGTCCTGTATCTTGAAAACACACTCCATCCTCCCAAAGATGAAATGGGACACTTGGTGAAACTGAAAAACAAATCAGCAGTATCTGATTTGAACTTCCATCAGCAGGAGGGTGTGGAAACAGTTTCTTTCTCAGTTCCTCATTAGGAATGTCAACAACATTAAAAAAAAAAGATTACTATTTCAGCTGAGACTTACTGCTTCATTTTTTATTGTTATTTGTGTGACTTGTTCGCCTATTGTCATGTCCAATGAGAAAAACTCCTCAAAGGGCTCCTGAGATAATGCTAGCACTATCTCAAGTGCACTGGACCTGACCTGGTGAGGGTAAGAAGCACCGTGAGAAGTTGAAGATCAGCGCGCTTGGGGCTAACGAACAGCAGGCTCTGTGCCAAATGCGTGTCTGGATCTCACTGATGTTAAACCAGTTGTAGCTTTGCTAAACACCATGGAGTAGCGGTGGATTTACACCAAGACTGAAGCCTGGTTTTCGGTGTGAAGTGCAGGCACTAAACAGTAGCCCGTTTCTACAAGTCGTTGGTGTTTCTTTCCTCATTACACAGTGCTTTGTCACTTCATGGTCATGAGGACAATCCCCTGCGAATGACTTCTTTTCCGCGGCTGCAGCAGAGTAGCAGCAAAATGTATTTTTATCCCTGGAAACACTGAGATCTGAATCCTCTGGTCCTTGTAAAACAAAGCAAGTCTTCAAACTTTGCTACTACTTTTTACCTTTACAGACATAAGTCAATTTATCTTTTAATAACTTCGCTTTTGATTTCAAAACATTGAAAGAGGAATAAACAAAACCAGGAGTGTTTCCAAAAATCATTTTGGGTTTGGATGCTCCATTTCTAGCTGTCCAGTATGAAATGCCTGGAGCGGGCTGGACTTCCAGAGTTCCAGTCTTGGTAAATGGTCTTTAAAAATCTCTGTTCTGGCACCCAAGTTTGACCACACAGGTGCTGTGTCAGCCCAACCCCTGGGCCAGTTTTGGAAATGGTGCATGCTGGGCATTATTCAGACATAGATTGGAAGAGGATTTTTCCTGGGGCCGAGTTTTGTTTCCAGAGCGCACTCAATTAGCGGTTGTCAGGCAGCACGCTATGCGAAATGTCTTCCTTGCTATTTTTTAATTGCTTTCCAGTTTCTACATTTGCCCCCACACAAACACACGCATGTGTGCATGTGCCTAAAGGAACCAGCCCCGTCAGAAAAATCAGCAAACCCTACTGCAACGGTGCGACGGCCCGGCTGCCCGCGTCGGGAAGCCCAAGCTGCCTGCTAACCAGGAGCCGGTAGCTCATGGGACTGATCATTCAAGACAGCCGTTGTTCCTGCCTGCAATCCTGCACGCGCTGTGCAAACGACGTGACTAATTTACTAGCTGGCCAAATGTCGCTCTTCGGTGCTGCGCCGCGCTCCCCGCAGCTCCAGACACGCCGCTCCGCAGCATCCCTCTTCAGGAGGGAACTTCGCGGCTGATTTCCAGAGCCCTGCCAAAAGTCGCACTTTGCTACTTCAGATAAATTACTCCGACACTTCACAGCCGTGGCTTTATATTTTTACTCAAGTGTGTGTTTTGTGGGTGAGAGTGCGGCGTGGTTTGAACAGTTGTCAGAAGTTTTATTTTTGGAGAAAGACAGATAGTATTTTGTGAGATAATTAAGAGTTTGTGAAGTTTCCTTGAGAAATGAAAAAGGCCCAAACCATCGTCTTCTGCTCGTAGATACATTTTACACTCAATTCCTCATTTGCCACCTCCTCCTCCACTAGTTTATAAATCTGTTAATTAATGGTGTTTATTCTCCTCTCAGCCTTGCTGGAGAAATGGTTTTATGATTATATTATTAGGAAGTGATGATAACGTATGTGGGAAAAGGTATTTTTTTGTATGTGGGCTTGCCAATCGCTATGGAAACAAGCAAATATTTGCAGACCTCAACTACTGATTAATACCTACTGGTTATTTTAGCTTTATGAAGTTACTGTCTGGATGTGAAGAATTTCTTGCGAGCGGCTCTCTGTGGCAATTTATTTGCATGTGTAATAGTCTCATCAGAAATGACTCCGGTAATTTAAGGTTCCATCACATTGTAGCAGTTTCTGAAACAGCCATTTTATCAGCGTGTGATTGAAACACAAGCGCTAGGCATTATTTTGAAACCCTTTGGTTTGCATTTCACTGAAAACAGTTTTATTACAAAAATATTTCTCCCTGAAGGGAGGGACGCAGATCCATGCGCTGACTAATAGTGTGTTATTAAAGCAGTATTGACAAGGCTGTGGCTGCCAGGAGAGCTGCTCGAACAGAGAAACGCCAGCAGAGCACTACAGGAGGATTTTTCCAGCAACGTGAGCCATGGTCCTCACCCCCGTCTCTCCAACACGCAGCACAACGGGTGCCCTGAACCAGGCCGGGGTTCAGACACAGCGATAATTAACCTCTAGGATACACCTAAGTACACACAGAACACTTTGACATCAAGTGGCGAAGGGGGATGACAGGAGAGAGGAGGGCCAGGTTTGTCTCGATGTGTGAAACTCAGTGTTTCAGAACTTCCCAGAAGAAGAAACATTCTTCTGCACGAGCTATTGGAGTTCTCTATTGGAAGAAAATCTTTGTGAGCTGGGTTTGCAAGTCATAAACCCATCACAGAATTCTATCAGATAGCTAAAAAGCATAAAAAACCAAAACTTTGATGAGCAAAATCTTTACTCTCCACATATTTCAGTCTTAAGAAGAAAAATGAATAGATTTGGTTTTGGATTAGAATGATTTTCATTCTCAGGGTGATATGGAAAATGGGATTTGAACTCTTTCATCACATAGGTATTGAGAATGCTGTGGTAGATGGACAAAACGTAGTACCAAGTGTCCCTCTTACTGAACTATTATCTTGCCCAATACAGAATTACTAATCTACTTTAGATTCTTTCTTGTCATAGCTCCACACTGAGTCATGTCTTCATGAAATCTTTTTCTTTGGTTCTGCATAAACTTATGGTTGGTCGAAAGAGCCAAGCGCGCAGCACCAGAAACTCAGCCTTGCTGCCTTTATGTGAAGCAGGGAAGTAGCACAGCAGAGACCACCATCTCATGCAACGCAGCCACCTCGCCAGCAATCCAGCCTGACTCCTTGGAGAGGTCCATTAGCTCAAGAGTACCAACCTCTCTCTCCTTTTGATCCCCCTACCAAGATCTCTACATGTGCTGGGCCACCGGACGCACGCCACAGATGAAAGATCTCAGCAGCTGGGTGGGACAGCAGAAGCTCTGTGTGTTGTATAGCAGCAACAGGCTGGTGTGCAACCGCTTCCATCAATGTCCACCAATGCTCAAGGATGCTCACTGACATCCTCTGTGGGTTCTTGCTGCCTCACTTCCCCCGCAAATGGAAAATAGGACTAATCAGCAGCTTCTGTGCTTGAACAACCTCATTACACCTTTGATACGAAAGCTGCCTTCAGATTAATTGGAGCCTGGCCATAGCTCAAAAGCCAGAGGTTGGCCACCCATGAACTATTTCTTCAAGGCAGTTGGGACTGGGAGATACACGGGCTGCAGTGGAGGGCAGCGAGGCGGAAGGAAACGCAAAAGGTAGCAAGTGGAGCCATGGTGATCTGAAGGGCCTTGGGGCATCTCTCTGAACATCTGCAGTCACCTCGGGCAAAATCCTGTCCCTACTGAAGTAAATGGAAAATTTGCTGCTGACCTCAAAACGGCCAGAATTTTGTCCAGGAGCAGCTGGGCTTAGTGCACTGAGTCCCAGGGTGTGCACGCTGCCGCAAGACGGGGCTCTGTCCCACCGTGGGCACCTTGCTGGGCCCTCTCCACCCAGGGCAGCTCACGGAGGTTAGCGGGGCTTGGGAATGTATCACGAATGCAAACCAGAAGAAGGGCCAGAGGTTTGCAGCTTTCCCTGCTCGGTTCTTTGACGGCGAAATTTTTCTCGGGGGAAAACTATTTTTAATCCAGTTGGGTTTCACAAGTGAGTGCTTTAATGGTTGTGCCCAAGGTCCTTAGTCAGTCTTAATCTATGTTACAAAATCAGCAAATGTGGCAGCTCACCAGAGGTCTGTCTGAGGCAGCCTCTCCGCTGAAACTGCAGAGAAGCAGAACATCAGCGCTGAGCTGGAAGGGGCCATGTGTGCTGGTAGCCCCCGAAACACCGCCAGCCTGCTACCGGGACAGCGATCCAGCAACACAGCTATCGTTCAGCAAGGTCGGATGCAGGGAGCACGTGCATGCCAGGGCACGGGTTTGATTCCTTGGAAGCCCTAGCTCCTCTCTCTTTGCAGAGTTTGTGGACAGCTCACATAGTCACTGAGGTGGTGGCCTGAGAGCAAGTCATCGAGCAGTTCTGGGGCTTATGTCACTTGACGAATATTCTCCTTTTGTTGTGAATACAGCGATGCTTTGCCTCTTCGTCTCCTTCTGTGGATCTTGAACTCTTTTCCAAGCAATAAATGTGGTCTTCAAACAGCCCTGTGAGGAAGCAGATACCCTGTCCTTGGTACAGAGGAGAAAACCACGGCAAAGGAAGGACAAAACTCAAACCGTGTTGCTGCTGCATGGGATGTTGGCTGTTTCTGCAGCTGAACTGCAGGTTCGGAAACCAAGTACATGGTTAAACTTATAAATCTAAATCATCTTTGTAACTGCAGAATGAATGACTTTAATCACACAGATATTTATTACATAAATAATACTGTAACAATATATCTGATGATTTATCCCTTCATGCTGACAAATTGCCCCTAAATGACTTGCCTGAAAACACTCATGAAGTCCATCTGCCAGGGAAGAGCACAGGCTGGTCTCCTGAGTCCTCGTCCCGTGGACTGACTGTAAGACTGTCTTCTTCCAGCCGAAGGCTTCATCAATCATCATTTAAGTCAGCTTGGTGGTTGGCTTTCTAAGGCCATCCCTGACGATTTATTCCTACCCTTCTCTCTTCAAAAGCTTGCAGACCGTGGCTTCTCAGACGTTTGCAGAGATGTGCTCTGTGCCCCTCGGTGCTTTCCCTAACGCTCACCCTACGAGCAGCCTGATGCTTGCACCGCCGCTCTCAGGCAGGCGGATGGCAAGAGCCCTCCCGGGGTGACCCGCGCTCGGACGCACCCGTACCCGTTCCTCCCGGGATGATGGCAGTCAGCAGAGCTCCTGCCACGAAGCAGGCGTTGGGGTAGGACTGGCGGAGGGGAAGAGAGGACGCCGGAGTATGTGGAGGGCACCGGCCAGGCGAGGGGCATAGGGGTCTGGAGGGACACGTCTGGGTGGAGGATGCTGCTGAGGGCAGGGGACAGCCCGAGGGGTGGGACAGGTGGCCCATGGCACTGCTTTATCCCTTTTCCCTCTGCTGTCCCTGGTGTCAGTTTGGCTTTCTGCTTGTCAGAGACGTGCCTTTCATGTATCATCTTCAGCTACACCAACTCTCATAGTTCACCTTTATTCTCCAGTTTTCTGTCTCCTTTCTTGTCCTTTCAACTCAGGATTGCTTTTTATGTGGTGGTTTTATTTATTTCCACACTTGGGTTTTGTTTTATTTATTAGTCCTCTCTTAAAAATCACTGGTGTTAATTTTTCCCACACTAGTGCTTTTAAAATACGGCATCTCTGTGCATGCCCTTGTAAGAAAGTGATACAAAGCTGAAGTCAAAGCATTAATGGTAGGATTTGCTCGTCATTGATCTCATTCTGCTCCTTCTGAAATCAATGAGACTGGGTTAGGCTAATGCTGAGAAATTCTTGGGAAAAAAGTGCCTCTGACTGTTGCGGTAATACCACACGGTTTGCTTAGCGTGTTCTTAACGGTCCCAGCTCCCGAAGGCAACCGATGATAAAAGCCTGAGGGATTTTAATAACAGCAGGGCAGAGCTTCAACTTATGACCTCCGGTGACCTTGGAGAAAGAAGGAAAATTCAAATAACACAATATAGTCTGCCTGGAATCCTGCAAGTGTGCAGATAAGGTGCTCAAATTTTTGGCAACACCAAAATCCCAGCCAAAACACTTGGCTGTGCTGGGTGTGCAGATTCCCACCTGCTCTTCGGGGTGCAGCATCCTTTGGGAAGAGCTGGCCAGGGGGTTTTTCCCAATGGAAGCTGGTCCTCTTCCCTTGCACCTCCTCCAGCAGACCTACAGAACAAGAGACAGATTCTTTATGTAGGAGCTACCTAACCTGTAGCTTCCATTTTTTGAGACTTCTCATGGAAAATAACCTATGTTTGTAGCAAGGAGGAACCTGGAGGTTTATCCTGGGGACGTCCAGCAGCTGTGGCAGCCGGCGTCCTGGAAAACCCACCTACTCCCAAACACCACCCCGGGCGCTCAGCAAGGGCAGAACAAGCCCTGGTGAGGAAGGAAGCCTTTCCCTGGATTCATCCTCTGTGAAGTCTTCACAATGGTTATTCTGAGCGCCAAGCGCAGCCCTGCGGGAGGTTCAGCTGTACCTCCTGCTTTCCCGCTTGCCTCTGCCAGGTGAATTTTTGTATGTGCATCACAATATTAATAATAGCATCGGCTCGGTGTTTTACTTAGCAATGGTCTGCATCCCTTAATGAAGCAGTCTCCAGCTTCTTCATTTGCTCTTCTTAGTAACCAGATTATTGATTTGTAATTTGTCACAATCATATGGCTTGGTTACTAAATGGGAAATGTTTAAATCAAGCAGCAATTAATGCATTGTAAAGCACTTCAGGTAATTGTGTAATAAGCAGCACATTACCTAGAGTAGTAACACATTTTACAGCTAAACCAGCAGGAAAAATAATGTTTTTTGCCAGGTTATTTTAGGGTGTGAAGCATGCTGTTGTGGAAAGGCAGTGTGAATCCATATTATGCAGAAATCAATGGATACCCATCTTTTCAGACTACAGTAGGAGCTGTGTGACAAGGGCACAGCATTTTTCCTAATCAAGCAGGTTATGTGCAAGCTAAGAGTCAAGCTGAGCTTGCTATATCCAGCTGTACTTTGTTTGCTACTTAATGGAGCAGGTCATGGTTATAACACCCCAAAGAAATCAGCTCGTCTCAGCCCGAGGAGCACGGAGAAAGTGTTGGAACTCCAGCGGCTCTGCATTAAATCACTCCTATAGGTCATCTGCAGAGAGAGGACTCGGGGAAATAATCAACGAGCGTCGTTCTGCTGCTGGCACTTCAGGCTCGTCCCCAGGGGAGGCAGTCTCTGAGTTTAGGTTGGGAAAAGCAATACAGCTAAAGAAACAGTTATTTACGCGTTCTGCAGTCCCTGGCAAACCGGCGGGCAGCGGGCTTGCAGCTCCCCCTCCTCCGGGCAGAAGGACGAGGAGTTTGTAAAGCAGGTTGGCGTGGGTAGAGGGTGATGTACGGCTTCGGCGTTACAGGTCCTGGGGTCCCCCAAGCTCCCCCTCGGTGGGGGTTGCTCCACGCAACACCCGTCTTCTCGCTGGCTTCCAAGCGTTCCTTAGGATCGAAGATGGACCCAATTTCACATGACAGCAAAGATGGCAGGGGGAGAGATGGTCCTTAACTCCCTCCCAGCAGTAGAAGTCATTGTGGGTAGGTAAAGCACAAGCTGATCCTCTGGCTTTCACGGAAAATCCTTCCTTTTTAAAGAAAAAATTGGATTTCAAAGACATACTCCTGCAGCATATCATATTTGGCCTTCCTGAAGAATCATCCCAGTTCTGGGACTTTAAGAGGAAAGAATAACCCGTACATCGTGTTCGCTCCTTTTCATGGCGCTCCCGGTGAGCTGCTGACCAAAGAAAGTGCTAACCATCATGTTTTCACCTTTAACTTTGAAACATGCTGATCACATTTTCTGCTTCAGCCTTCTTCTCTCAGCTGCTCGTGTATTTAGTTTATTCAATTCACGGCAGCATACAATAAAAATCAATAAAAAGCATTTATTATAAAGTGCCAAAGATTAAAATAACTGACTTGGCGATGCTATAAAAACATGGGTCGCTCAAAGAGAGGATGCACACTTCACACGAAATATGATTTATGCTCTGCAGAGGGGAAAAAATCCAGTAAGCAGAAAAGGAAGTTTTATTGTCTTGCCAATGAATCACTGTCCTGCTTTAAAGAAAGTTAATAGACATGAAAATATTAGTTAGTAAAACTAATTTGGCATTTCATTATAAATTTAACTTTTGTAAACAATGCTCCTTTTTCCCTGCTAGCAATAGTACCTTCAAAACTTTCATCAGGTCAGCCAAGTAGCTGCCTCAGTTTCTCTGATTCCCATGAAGTTAATTCCATTTTTCTCATCCGTTTTACGTGTTGACACGTTTCCAAGCGCATCCGCAGCTCTGGGCTGCAAGCTGGAGTGACACCGGGGCTGCGACCGCAGCCGAGGGGTCCCACGCCACAAATCCCATCTGGTGTCCAGAGCAATTAGTCTGTGTCTTACTCCGTGGGGCAGGACCCCAGCGCCCGGGAGCCCGCCAACCGCCCCGTGCGAGCTCCTCTCCTCCCTCCCGCCGGTGCTCCCTCCGTTTCACACGCAGGGGACCCCAGCCCCACTAACGTCCCGCCGCGTACAGCACGCACCTTGCGCAAACAGACAGCTTCTTTCGGTTGAGGAAGACGAGTCTGAGTCGCCGACACCTCTCGGCCGTGCGCCGCTGGTTGGGCACACGGGACTCACCGCTCCCACTCTGGGAAGCGCAGCCCCATTGCCCAGCGCGGGCAGGCAGAGCTTCACGCCCTCATCCCTTTCAGCCACGCGCGGCCGTGGGGAAAAGGTCTCGCCTTCAAAGCCATCCCCACCACCCGGCAGGAGCCGGGGGGTCCCAGGAGGATCTCGGGGCGCTGCCTCCCCGCGGGCGCAGCCCCCCAGCTGCCCTTGCAGCAGCCACGGCTCACACCAGGCTACGGAGGCAGCGAGGACGGAGCCCCGGCGTCCTGCGTCTCCCCTCGGTAGCAGAGCAGCAGACCCCCAAGCGATCGGGCAGATGCCTTCTGTGCACGCCGCAGCACGACGAGGCGGAGCCGTGAAAAGCTGAAGCCCTGGCAGAAGCAGCACGACGTCTCAGCTGCGTGATTAGCTGCTCGATGGAGAATTTCACAGGCAGGTGTGAGGTTTGCTCAGCTTAGCGAAAAGAAGAGGAGAGAAAGCTACTGTAGTTTGTTGCAACAGGCAAACTGAAATTCATTTAATTTGTGACTTGCCGTTTTGTCCTATAAACTCAAATACTTATTAACACTGTAAATATGCCTTTTTACTGGCTTGCTGACAGCTCACATGCTTTCTGTGCTGTCTCCTTAAACATTTATGAGCATTCATGAATATGCAAATTCACAATCTAATGTCTGCAAAATGGTCGCAACTACAAATGCTGTGTTAATATTTCATACAATGATGGGAGCAAATCAACAATCATAAATTTTGAACAAATATGTTGCTTCATTAATAACTAATGAGGCAGTGCATCGAGCTCTGGATTTGGCATTTAATAGTAAAAGTGGTGTTTAAAAACAGTTTATCAGGCACCGCTCTCGTTTGAGAGAGGGTGAGCAGCCTCTGTGGCTTACAGGATGGGAAATGTTGGATTCGCACTCACAGCAAGAGAAACAGAAGCAGAGTTCTGGGTGCACCTCCACGAGTGACTTCACTTTACCAAGGGTTTACTCGCTTTGGAAGACCAAGAGAATGGTCTGACTGTGCAGCACTCACCGCGAAGCCTTGGCGGTCTGCCCGTCCCCGCGAAACACGGCTCGCATCCCGGGCCTTGCTTGGAGACTCCTGTCTGAGGTTTCAGCAAAGCTTCGGTGGAGGACCTCATTCTCCCAGGCTAAGCTGCGGTGAGGCTGGTGGCCTGCCTTGGTAGCCTTACTTTGTTTTACTTGCTTTACACAGTTCCTCTGACCGTGATTTAATTAAAGCCTCTTTAGTGTTTTGTTATGTAGAACCTACTCTGTTCCTCCAATGAGGTTAGCAACATGGCATTTTTGAGTTTTCCTCGCAGCGTTGAGTATTCTCTCTGCTTTGAAGGAAAGTGGACCTCCGTGCTTCTTCCAAGGTGCTCAGTGTCTACCAAAACATCTCCTTAATCTGACTCTTTTTGCCCGGGCCAGCAACGCCAGCTTCCTCGGCGCTGCTGTGCCAGCAGGAGAACATACCCGCGATTCGTCTGTTTATTTTTTCTGCCCCCTTTTCTCCCACCTTGCTTCTGGAGTTTGGATAGCTGGGGCTGCCGGGCGAGCGCAGGAGATCAGATGCATTCCTGCAGGGCTGGGCCGGCGGCTGGGGAGCTGCCTGCAGATGCGGACTCGCCTCCCGAAACAGCCACCTTGTTTCTTTTCATGTCCACGTCCTTTCTCCAGGAGATTGCGTAAACCGCTCAACAGCAAAGCGCGACGGGGCAGTAAACGTCAGGGGAAATGGATGGGGGTCAGGAAGATGGCTTCTTTGGAACCCGTGGGTTTGTTTGAGGTTGACCAAAGCACAGCCAGCTCTGCCGTTTATCTCGGGGAGGGGAGGGCCGCGGAGCTGAGCAGCGAGAACTTGTTAAAAGTCTCCAGACCCTGTCAAAATGCCTCCGTTTTATGGCTTTCAGTCGAAGGTTGGGGGTTTTGATGAGGTGCATGAGCAGTGACCTCATAAATTGCTCTATAAAGCGTAAACATGATTTCGAAAAATTCTGTTTGAAACCCAACTTTAATAACCAGTCAAACTTGTTGGAATTGCCTTAAATATTTATGTGCGTGGCATGCTCTCTGCACAGCTTGTAATTATAGAATATTACTTCTCTTTTTGTGCGTTTTTAGGCTGTGCTACCACTAGCTTTTGACACTTTAATTTAAGCATAGTTAAAAAAAAAGAAAAGGATAATTTCTTTTTTCCACCTTAGTATAAAGATAAACCAGCAAAATCATTCCTGCATTTGCGGGTACAATTTCAGTTTTTAGCTATGTTGATAATTTACTTTTGATGCTAATTAATTACAAGTAATCATAAAAACAAATTAAAAGCACTATACTTGCAGCAGGTTTTTTTATGCTTATGAAATAATGCATCTTTATGCATCTGTTTACTTGCTATGTAAAAAAAATGTAATCTATATTCATAGGAAAACAACTTTCGCACTCAGCACCGGTGCTGTAAGCCGTTACCACTCACATGTTTTCAGCTGTGTTTCCGTTCCCTAGCAAGAGGGCAGTCCGGTGTAAAACCCCAGAGTCCAGCAGTTTGGAAACGCGTGTTGGAGGTGAAAGCCTGGGATTCAGTGATCAACCATATTCACAGACAGGCTTGGGAATATGGATTTATAAGGAAGTGCGGCTTATTTATAGATAAACATGCATCCAACACGACTTCAAATCAATTAGTAGTTTAAAAGTAGCTCATGCTTAAAATAAATTATTATAGGTGATCGCTCAAGGCTGAGCTTGGCAGGGTAGGAATACGCTGGCCCAGGGCACTGCTTGCAGCAGAAGGTGGGGCCAGACCCTGGGCGTCCCTTCCCACCTGGGCTTTTCTGTGCCGTGAAATCCTCTCTGTCTTGAAGGTTTTATGAGGGAACGGCCCCACTTTTCATCCAGGCTTCCGTCTCAAACAGCCCCGGAGACGGCTTTGAGGTGGTGCTGTTTGTGTGTGTCGGGAAGATGGAGACGTGGATGTCGTCTGTGTCCTGATGGCCCTCGGCTCCGTGATGGCTCCTAGTCTGCTCATGCAGCTTTCCATATCTGTTAAATAGTTTGTGGGAGCAGATAGAGACTCGCAGATAACCCGCGGGTTTCGGGTCGATGCAGCTGGTCGTTACGACCCTCTGGGATCTCGCAGGGAGGAAGAATCAGAGCCAGTTCAGAAAACTTCCTCCCGCCCTCGCCAAGTCTCAGAGCTGAGTCACCAACAACTCATTATCAAGACCTAAGTATTGACCTAATTTCTGGAAGCAGGCCTTGAATTCCTTGGCAACTTCCAATATTAAGGAACAGAAGCTTTTATGGGATTAAATGTGAAAATTAATAGAACAATGCCATACAGTCATCTCTGCAGTACAGAATTCAGTATGAAATTAAATATTTTTGTTACGCTTCCCCATAATTTTTTTTCAGTTTTCAACTTGGTGCAAAATTTTGGGGTTCAAAGTTCTGTAAAGAAAAGCGTGGAAAGGTCTGGACGGGGTGTCCTGCGCTATGGCAGCTGAGAAATCTGTTGCCTTCACCAAACCCAGCTAGACTGGACTTTCCCAGCACTTTCCCAGCAGAAAGCAAGCTCTTGCTCCACACCAGAACTGGTGACCTGGTTTCTGGTCTCCTGGTGGCTATGGAGCTGGAGGGTACCTGTCTCTGGTTGCCCCATGCCATTGTCAGAGCTCAGGTGGTCTGCATGGACAGAAGATCGTGCACCAGCTTGAACAGTGGCAAAGGTTCCAAGCTGCTGGAGCTGGTGGACTTCATCCTTGGGGATTTAGACCCGACCATGGCAGCTACAGGGCTGTTTGCCATCCTGTTCCAGAACCGGGAGGAGCAGCCAGGCCAGGCTGTGCCGGAGGCAGTCCAGGTGTGGGTCAGCAGAGCTCAGGCCATGGGCACAGCCTGTGTGGTGAGCACACACCTTCGGCAGGACGGGCCAGCGCAGGACTGCAGCACCAAATCGGTTTGGCAGGTGAGAAACCGTACCCAAGGTGTGTGAAATCAGATGGGAGGGAGCCCAGCAGGGACACTTGGGCAAGAACCATCAACTGGATGAAGAGCATCTGGTTGGGGAGGAGTTGCTTAGGTGTACAGGGAAAGAAGAGGCAGGTGGGACGCAGCCGTCGAGGACCGCGAGGTGTCTCAGAGAGAGGCAGAATCTGTCTTCCAGGCTCGTGGCAGGTACTTGGAGAGGACGGGATTAAAACGCAGCGGGAGAGCTTTGCTGGCCATCAGGGCTGGTGATGGCCGTGGTGAGCATGAGAAACAGGTTACCTGGGAGGCTGCGGCAGCCTTTGGGAAGAGCCAGCGTCCGTCAGGAGTCACAGCAACGCTGGGCTTGGGTGTCGGAGGGGCCTTTCAGGAGTATCTGGAGGTTTATTCCCTTTGACAACAAACATATTTGGTTTGGGTGTTTTCTCTGGCATTGGTTTCACAGAAGGGCCGAGCACTCGGACCTCTCTCACGGTGGTGGTGTCTTGTGTTCTTCAGCAAGCCGGGTAATCAGGCTGCTAGCAGCGCTGAGGCTGTGAACGTCTCCCGTGGAAGCTGACCATGTCTGCTGATGGAAACCAAAAGAAACAGTCAGAAAAAAATCCTGGGAGCACTTTGGATTAGATATTCTGTGTAAAATATCTGAATTTCCCCTGTGTTTGAGGTGCTTAGGATGGCTATTACATATTAAACAAATATAGAGGGCAATATGTATTACACGTGCACTTTGCTACAGGGTTGTTGGACCTTTACATGCAGTCGCTGCCTTTCCTAATGACTTGCCATATAACAACTATCCAACGGCTGTCCTAACAAACCTAGCAAGGTGCATTGACATGCATGCTCGTTGTATGTTTGTTATTAGCACCAAGGACGCCAGGGAGGTTTAACTATACCGTAGATGTAGATCTAACCAAATACCATAAGTGTTCAAGCTCAAGCAACACGTTTTTGTTAATCAAATGATACTGAATTAACATACTGTACAATAATTGCCTTGTTAAATTTAAATTAAAACCTTGTTTGAGAGACATAATCTGGAGTGTGACTCACTGTTCTAACCACATTTAGATTGTTGTCAGTACAATTAGGATTTTGAATTTACAAGTTGGGTTTTTTTTTGTTTTTAATTTAATCAATCACTATAGCAACTACAAAATCAAACAGGAGATGTTCCCCCTTCCAAGTCCAGTTTGTTGTACTTACTCCTCTTGCTGGTGGAAAAGCAAACTTAAGAACTTTCTGAAACTCAGCCATTTCAGAAGCTTAGCCAAGCCTCCGGGCCTGGCCTCCTGAAAGCCGGGTCTGGGAGACGCCAGGCCCTGTGAAAGCCATCGCCCACCCTCCAGGAAAAACCAGTTTGCGCCCGGTGGTGAAGCACAGCGACGTACAGAGATCAGATGGCGGCACGCATCGAGCAGGCACGGGGCTGCTGTACAAAGCACAGCCCTCAGCCAAGCTGCTGCTGGCGCGGGCACTGCTCAAAAACGTGGGTGCTGCCTGCCCTCCCCCTCTTTCCCTGCTCCGTCGTTCAGCGGAACAAACAATAACGGCACCCTCGACTTGCCCAGCACATGGCAGTCTCAGATCTCCCACCCCGGGAGAGCTTCCCTGATAACGAGGGGGAGTTTCTCTGTGTTTGAGCTCAGATTTAATGTGAGGTGGCCGGGGAGAGGGCGAAGCTCCTGAAGCGGGTAACGGCCGGCAGCGCCCGCGTCGCCCGGCTCTCCGCAGAGGGGCTGTGTGCTCTGCCGGGTGCGGCTGGCAGCAGGTCTCGAGGGGACAAAAGCTCTTACCAACTCTTTATTGAGTCTGCCTACGAACAGAGGAGAAAGGGTAAGGTCAACAAAGGAACCGATTTTCCAGAAACAGTTTTCTTCAACAAACAAACTCAGAAGAAACCACAAACCTTCTTCTCTGCGCTGTAATTCCCAGCCAGGGAAAGCGGCTCCCTCCACTTGGGAGGGAGCTGGAGAGTCCCGGAGAGGTAGGGCTGCCTGTGCGGAGAGCCCCAAGCCCCCAAAACGCTCAAAGAGATGTCTAACAGCAACTCTGCTTCGCTCACGGGCTTTGTCCCTACGATGGAGTTGTGCTCCCCATTTGGGCTGTTGGTGCGCCTGACCTTCTTCCTTGACTTTCTGCTGTCTGTCCCGTGCTGGCTTACAGCTCATGTTGGAAAAGCTGTGAGAAAGTCACTCAAAGAGAGGAAAATTTCCCTCCTCGCCGGTGCTCGAGGGCTGGGAAGGCTCCCACACCGGCACTTGCTCCTTGCTCGATTGCGTTATGTATTTACTCAGTTTGTCCAAGAGTGGAACACGCCAAGGGGAAAAAAAGCAAGTGAATTTTTCCTCCAGAATAAAAAGTATTTGGGCTGGCTTTGAACCTTAACCAAACATTCGAGCTGGTTTATACAATGTGCAGCTTAGTTTGCTTGTGTGAGCGAAGTTAAATATTATAGAATTACATGAAGTTCATTATTTTACTGAAGTGCAGTTGGATGAAGCGTTTTTAAGGCTGCAGAGCAAACACATTTCGCACAGCACGGCTTTAGCAGCGATTAACGCCGGTCCTGCTTCCTGACACACTACACCAGCGCTGCCGAAGCCAGGGCAATTACCCGGTGCCTCGCCCGCGCCTGAGCAGACCCCAGCGCCCGCGCCGCCGGCACCTGGCACCATTAATAATCCCGTTCACTGAACCCTTTATTTGTACCCTTCCAGGTTGAGACGTTGACCTCAGATTTACAGGTGTACCTTAACGAGGCACATGTTGCAGCCAGATGTCCTGCAAACAGATACCACATATATATCCTGGTACAGAAATAATCCTGAAATATTCATTATGAGGCACGCTCATGAGATCTGCCTTGTTATTAGAGTACCAGTCTTGCACGTCAGCCGGAACAGATGGAAAAAACTGGAAAATGTATTTAACATTCCTGCTAGTTTCTTAAAAATAATTATCTGATTAAAAGTGCCAAGTGCGATTTTCATTTTTCCTTATTCATCGTACTGGCAAAAGTGTAGTTAACTTGGCAGTGATGCAACGCCGCGGAGCTGCGGCAGGAAACGTAAAAGGAGCAGGCCAGCGAGTGAGTTCTGCCTCCAGAACACGGGATTTAAATACCGTCCAGCCTCATTAATTTACAACTGGGGCTTTGTGCAATAATCATAACACATAAATTACACATTAGGCACCCTTCAATCATAAGAAATGCGTCGAAGTTATTCTGCAAGGAACAGCTAGGGAAACAAATGGTGGTGCACGGCATGGAAATGGCCCACGAGGACTTCTCCTGCAGCGTGTGGTCTGGGGGCTCGCCGGGGGCTCACCAGGGTCTTGCTGGGAGCTCACCAGCGGCTTGCTGGGAGCTTGCCAGGGGTTGCTGGGGGCTCACCAGGAGTTATCAGCCCCAGAAAGGGTCAGTGTCTTGCTCAGGAAGCAGCCACCACAGTGGATGGTCCGGGACGGAGAGACAGAGATGGTCTTCTGGGCAGAGAGGTGGTGTGGTGTCACTGCCTTGGGACACCAGCTGGCTTGTTTGTAAGTGCAATGATATTTAATCGGCCATGAGCTTATTGAAAACTTTCTTCTTTTCCTCCTAGTAAAGTGTTGGTGGTGTCCGTTAGTACGTCAGAAACCACTGAAGACAAGGAAATATATACCTGAATTGCAATAAAAAGACTTGGTAAGCCTGGTTTTAAGTGCACGCAGCTAAGGTGGGAGCGATTTCACCGAACACTGGGCAACTTCTGCATCTGAATCTGCTCTAAGCGCTCAACGTCCTCTGCAGCCAGCGGGGTGAAACCAGCCCTTGGGAGCGAGGTTTGGGTGGTCTCCATTCGGCACCTGCCTGGGGACGAAGGGCAGGGTCCCCCGGGTGCTCCCAAGGAGAGCAGGCGGATGCAGGTGGCTGCGCGGGATGGAAACCCAACAACCGGGCAGATCCCATCCTTGCTGTCAAAGGTCTTTGAAAGAAGAAGGAGAACCCCCAAGTGAACATTCCAGCTCTCGTGTGCGGCTGAGAGATGTGGCTGAATGAGATTTGATCTTATTTTTGGCAAAGCAACAGCCAAACTGTGATTCAGGACCGCGTGTTACCCAGGCCGCCTTTTGCCTTTGACTTCAACTTACGTTTAACCCAACGAAGATCGTTGTCTTTCTCAACAAACACCTGTTTAGAGTTTTTTAAATGTCTGGTTCCCAAGAGTTGTGTTATAATAAGGCAGGGGTTTAATTGCATTGAAAGGAGAAAGAAAAGGTATGATTTCTAAAAGGACAGAATACTTATGATATTTATGGACCCATTTAACACACTGCTTTGGTTTAAAGAGGTGGGGATTTACATGTGTTAAGTGCTCCTACAAATCTCCTTTACCCTTTCTTGGAAAAGGGCAACACAATAATAATTGTTAAATTTATGTGTTAAGACGTCTGTACTGTAGAGCTCTGCACATCAGTAAGCTAAGCGCAATAGACTATCTGCCTCCACGTTTTAGCCTTTAACTACCTTGATTGAAATGCCTGATTATCCCGTTACCTGCCTAACGGAGCGACTGCCGGCGGGCGCTCCGCCGCACGGCGCCGTCTCTGCCGGTTGTGCCTGGCAAGGGGCTTCAACGAAGCGCAGGAAGCTTGGATGTCTGTCTGCTGGTTAACGTGAACGAAATTTAATGGCATTGCCAGCACACGGCGTTGTCATCTGGCAGGCCACCAGCGCTGGAGTGGCCACTGGCACTGGTGGTGGAGCCTCTGGGGTGGGTGAGCACTGGCCGCACTGGTGCAGCCTCGCTGGTGTCGGGCGAGCTCCTTCCAGCCACAGCACCCAGGCCGGAGGGTTCCGTTGGATGGACCAGCAGGGAAGCTCCAGCTCAAGCTGCTCCAAGCCCCAGCGGGGTGCTGAGCCTCCGCTGTCCCGCCAACGCCCACGGCTGATGTCACCCCGAGTCGCTCACGGCTGCTGCGCGACGCTGTGCTGAAGCACGGCAAGGCACCAGAGCAGATCTTCCTCCACCAGCGATAGAAATAGGCTGCACGAAATGTCAGAGATGTTAAATATGGTGCTAATTGCTGTTTGTTTATTCTTCTCCTGAAAAACCTTCAAACCAACTGAAATGAACCCTCAATGAACTTTTATCGCTGATAACACAATCTCTTAATTTAGATGCCTGTAGATGAGCAGGCTGGGAAAAGGCGCTCGTGTTTATCTTACCCTGTGCTCAGTACGGAGCCCTGGAGAAAGTGTGTTTCTAAAGGCACTGATAGTCAGACAGCCTCCTCGGGGAGAACGGTGTGTTCCCAAATGAGGCTTGTTATGCTGATATTTATCACAGTTTGATTTTCAGAACTCCTGAATATGTTTGCTTTTCGTATTTTTTCCGTACTCTGCTGACTTTGCTGCTATTTCGAGCGACGTTTCTCTGCCGAATGCGAGAACAGGGCACGCACACACCTGTGAAATCCACGTCGCCGGGAGCCGTGCGGTACCTGCGCGGGGACGCTGCTCCCCGCATCGCGCCGGCGCGAGGCGCGATGCCCCCGCGCTCCCGGTCGGCAGCCGGGGAGGGACGGCTGGTCTGCATGGGGAGGGTGCATGAGAAGGGCTGGGCTGAGCCCCGCTGCCCAGCCAGGCCAGCGCCCGCCGAAGGCCAGCGGTGCCGCGAGGGTTAATTAATTGTGAGCTGGGCTCCTGAAGGCATGATGAGCGATCGCATCAGGACTTCTCATTGGGCTTATATCTGTATCTCTCCATTGTGTGTGTGTGTATGTATACATATATACATATATGCTCTGTAAACACGCAGTAAATATTTATATAAAATTGATTGAGTTATCACCAAGCTTGATAACATTGTTTAAGCTGTTATTAACCCAAAAGCTAGTCTGGATCATGTGGATATGACCATGGTTTTCACGGTGCTGTGGGCACCAGAGAGGACATGAAACAGAGAGCAGTGTACTCCTGCTTTGAATTTAAACGGTCGATGCTAAGAATCCGAGTGCAAGCCAGCTCCCCAGCTGCGGGCGCAGTTTGGATGGAGGATACGTACCCTTACTTCAGAGCAATGGATGGCAGCACTTCAGATTTCAGCTCAAATGACTGCAAACCAGCTGGAAGTCGGAAAAATCGGGTAAGTTATTAATAATTCCTGCACTTAGGCAGCCTCCAGGTCTCTCACCAGCTGTGGAAGACCTGTGTGTGCAACCTCCAGCCCAAGGTTCCTCTGATGCCCTCTCGAGCTCGAGCCGCTGGTGGGAAGCGGAGAGTGTCTGCCGCCTCCTTCGACGCGGACTGCTCCCAGGTGAGAGAGGCGGCCCAGTTATGGCCATTTATGGGCACAAATATTTAAAGCAAAGGAACGATGAATACCCATCTGTTGAGGCCCCATCTGGAACACTGTGTCCAGTTCTGGGCTCCCCAGTTCAAGAAAGATGAAGAGCTACTGGAGAGAGTCCAGCGGAGGGCTACGAGGATGATGAAGGGACTGGAACATCTCCCCTACGAGGAGAGGTTGAGGGAACTGGGCTTG